>Ga0102590_1001499_pt1 | contig 34673 bp, 31 predicted proteins | sample AraplaMF_Col_mMF_FD_76859 | JGI IMG/M metagenome (GOLD analysis project Ga0102590, IMG submission 76859) | Arabidopsis root microbial communities from the University of North Carolina, USA - plate scrape MF_Col_mMF | ecosystem: Host-associated > Plants > Roots > Endosphere | place: USA... | reverse complement strand
GGCAAGCTCGAGAAGAAGATCAACGAGGACCTCGGCGGCTTCGAGAAGTTCAAGACCGACTTCCAGGCGGCCGGCGTCGGCCAGTTCGGCTCCGGCTGGTGCTGGCTCCAGGTCAAGAACGGCAAGCTCGAGATCTCCAAGACCCCGAACGGCGAGAATCCGCTGGTGCATGGCGCCACCCCGATCCTCGGCTGCGACGTCTGGGAGCACTCCTACTACATCGACTACCGCAACCGTCGCCCGGACTATCTCAAGGCGTTCGTCGAGAATCTCGTGAACTGGGAATACGTCGAGTCCCTGTTCGACAAGGCGTAAAGCCTCGCTGTCATCCCGGGGTGCCCGCAGGGCGAACCCGGAATGACGAATTCGAAAGGCGGTCGCAGCAGCGGCCGCCTTTTTGCTGTGCGGAATTGCCCTGCGCGACGCGCGCACTGGTCTGCCATCGTTCCGTTTGCATCGGGGGAACGCCGCCCTTAATCAGGACGGGCATCACCCTCGAGCCGACCAAGCCCGTTGTCAGAATCTCCTTCGAAAAGTCCGGCGCCTGCCGAGGACGCGGAGTCCGAGCCGCGGCCGGGACGGGTGCGCAAACCGATCGGCTGGTCGACGATCATCATCGCGGCCCTGGTAGCGGTGAGCGCGGCGCTGGTCTGGCGGCGCGACGGCACCGATGGCGTGCTCGACATCCTGACCCACGACCTCTCGCTGTTCTCAGGCATCCTGCCGCGCGTGCTGGCGGGCTGCCTGCTCGGCGCCTTCATCTCCGAGATCCTGCCGCACGAAAAGGTCTCGCGCTCGCTCGGGCCGAAATCCGGCCTGAAGGGGCTACTGATCGGCGCTGCCTTCGGCGCGATCCTGCCGGGCGGTCCTTTCACCGCCTATCCCGTGGCGAGCGCGCTGCTCGCGGTCGGCGCCGATTTCGGCGCCACCATCGCCATGGTCGTGAGCTGGACCCTGATCGGCTATGGCCGGGCCGTGGCCTGGGAAATCCCGATCATGGGCACCGATTTCACGCTGTGGCGGATCCTGATCTCGCTGCCGCTGCCGGTGCTCGCCGGCGCCCTCGGCCGCTTCGTCTATGTCCGGCTCTATCCGAAGCCGCTCGCGAAGGACGACGAGAATTGAGCGCAGCGCTTCTCATCGACATCCTGTTGTGGGGCTCGGTGTTCGGCGTCGGCCTGATCGCCTTTCGCCGCGGACCTCCGGTGTTCAAGGCCTCGCTGCGCGAAGGCTCGATGGACTTCATCAACATCGTGCCGCGGATCGCGCTGGGCGTGATCGGCTCCGGCTACATCGCCGCCATCATCCCGCAGGAGGTGATCACCGGCTGGCTCGGCCCGGATAGCGGCTGGCTCGGGGTGGCCACCGCCGTGGTCGCCGGCGCGGCCACGCCCGGAGGTCCGGTGATTGGATTTTCGATCGGCACCGTGGCGCTGAAGTCCGGTGGCGGGGTGCCGCAGGTGGTCGCCTATGTCGTCGCCTGGGCCCTGTTCGCCTTCCAGCGGGTGATCTTGTGGGAAATCCCGTTCATGCCGGCCCGCTTCGTCTGGTTCCGCTGCGCCGTCTCGGTGCCGTTCCCGTTCGTGGCGGCCGCCATCGCCATGGTGATCGGGAAGCCCTGACCCCGGCGTGGACAGTCGTAATGTTATAATATAACGTTCTCGGATGGTTCCCGCCGCGTCCCACGCCCACCAGCACGACCATGCGCATGGCCACTCTCACGGCCATTCCCATGACCATTCGCATGGCCACGACCACACCCATGCCCATGTCCATGACGCGGCCTCGCCGCATCCGGCCCAGGCGGCGCCCTGGTCGATCCTGCGCATGACGATGGCGGGCCGCCTCGCGGCCGCGCTCGCCGTCTGTGCCGTGCTCTGGGGCATCGTCTTCCTGGCGATGAGGTGAGGATGGCGGCGCTGCATTTCCACAACGTCACGCTCGGCTATGACCGGCATCCGGCCGTGCATCATCTCAGCGGCGAGATCGCGCGCGGTGCGCTGGTTGCCGTGATCGGCCCGAACGGCGCCGGCAAGTCTACCTTGCTGCGCGGCATCGTCGGCATCCTCCGGCCGCTCGACGGCAGCATCCATCTCGGCGGGCTCGATGCCCGCGACATCGCCTATCTGCCGCAGAGCGCGGAGATCGACCGCAGCTTCCCGATCTCGGTGTTCGATTTCGTCGGCACCGGGCTATGGCGCGAGGCCGGCCTGTTCGGCGGCATCGGCAAGGCCGCGCGCGCGAAGATCCTTCGCGCCGTCGCCTCCGTCGGCCTCAACGGTTTCGAGAACCGCCCGATCGGCACGCTCTCGGGCGGCCAGATGCAGCGCGTGCTGTTCGCGCGGGTGCTGCTCCAGGACGCCAGGCTGATCGTGCTGGATGAGCCCTTCAACGCCATCGACAGCAAGACCACCGCCGATCTGCTCGCGCTGGTGAAGCACTGGCATGGCGAGGGCCGCACCGTGCTCGCGGCGCTGCACGACATGGAGATGGTGCGTACCCATTTCACCGAGACGCTGGTGCTGGCGCGCGGCCCCGTCGCCTGGGGACCGACGGCGGAGGTGCTGACGCCGGAGAACCTGATGGTCGCGATGCGGATGTGCGAGGCCTTCGACGACACCGCCGCAGCCTGCGCCGCCGATGACACCAGCTCGCGGGCCGCGTGATCGCCGATGGTCTATGACGCGCTGATCGGCCCGTTCACTGAATTCGAGTTCATGCGGCGAGCGCTCGCCGCCGTGATCGCGCTGGCGCTGGCCGGCGCGCCGATCGGCGTGTTCCTGATGCTGCGGCGGATGAGCCTCGTCGGCGATGCCATGGCGCATGCGATCCTGCCCGGCGCCGCCGTCGGCTTCCTGCTCTCCGGCCTCAATTTGTTCGCGATGACGGCCGGCGGCCTGATCGCCGGTTTTGCGGTGGCGATCCTCGCCGGCGTGGTCGCGCGCTCGACCGGGCTGAAGGAGGATGCCTCGCTCGCGACCTTCTATCTGGCCTCGCTGGCGCTCGGCGTCACCATCGTCTCGATCAAGGGCACCAACATCGACCTCTTGCACGTGCTGTTCGGCAACATCCTCGCGATGGACGACCAGACGCTGCTGGTGGTTGCCTTCAACGCCACGGTGACGCTGCTGGTGCTCGCCGTCATCTACCGTCCGCTGGTGATCGAGAGCGTCGATCCCCTGTTCCTGCGTACCGTGAGCCGGGCCGGGGGCCCCGCGCATCTCGCTTTCCTGGCGCTGGTCGTCATCAACCTCGTCAACGGCTTTCAGGCGCTGGGCACGCTGCTCGCGGTCGGCCTCATGATCCTGCCGGCGGGCATCGCGCGGTTCTGGTCGCGCGACCTCACCGCGATGATCTGCATCGCCGTGGTCGCGGCCGCAATCTCCGGCTATGCCGGCCTCGTGCTGTCGTTCCAGACCCGCATTCCCTCGGGGCCGGCGATCATCCTGGTCGCGACCGTGCTCTACATCGTCTCGGTGCTGTTCGGCCGCGTCGGCGGCATCGTCCGGCAATTGTTTCCCGGCCGGCATCTGGAAGCGTGACGATGCGCTTTGTGCTGCTCCTCGCCTTGCTGATCGTTGCCTCGCCGCTGCACGCCGCCGAGCGGCTCAACGTCGTCGCGAGCTTCTCGATCCTTGCCGATTTCGTCCGCAATGTCGGCGGCGACCGCGTCAACCTGACCACGCTGGTCGGCCCCGACAGCGACGTCCATGTCTATACGCCGGCGCCGGGCGATGCGAAGCGGATCGCGGAGGCGAAGCTCGTCGTCGTCAACGGGCTTGGGCTGGAGGGCTGGCTGCCGCGCCTCGTGCAGTCCGCAGGGAGCAAGGCGACGGTCGTGACCGCGAGCGCGGGCATTGCGCCGCTGAAGCTCGGCTCGGCCGCCGATCCCCATGCCTGGCAGTCGGTCCCCAATGCCAGGATCTATGTGACCGACATCGCCGAGGCGCTGGCCGCCGCCGATCCTGATGACGCTGAGTTCTTCCGCGCCCAGGCCAAGGCCTATCTGGAAAAGCTCGAAACGCTGGACCGCGAGGTCCGCGAGACCATCGGCAAAATCCCGCCGGATCGGCGCAAGGTGATCTCCACCCACGACGCCTTCGGCTATTTCGCCGCCGAATACGGCGTCCAGTTCGTGGCACCCCTGGGCGTCTCCACGGAAACCGAGCCCAGCGCCCGGGACATCGCCGCCATCATCGGCCAGATCAAGGCCCAAAAAATCCCGGCGGTATTTCTGGAAAATATCAGCGATGACCGCCTGATCCGCCGGATCGCCGCCGAGACCGGCGCAAAGGTCGGCGGGACCCTGATTTCGGACGGTTTGACCGGCGAAAAGGGGCCTGCACCCACTTACATTGACATGGTCAGGCACAATATAAAGGCCCTGACCAGCGCGCTTGACCACTAGGGCAGGGGGCCACCCCGCCTCGCGTCGCGCGGAAAAAGCCCGAAGTCGGAGTTGTTATGTCTGAAGCGACCTCCCAGAAAATTCCCGTGACCGTGCTGACCGGCTATCTCGGGGCCGGCAAGACCACGCTTTTGAACCGCATCCTGTCGGAAAACCACGGCAAGAAATACGCCGTCATCGTCAACGAGTTCGGCGAGATCGGCATCGACAACGACCTCATCATCGGTGCCGATGAGGAAGTGTTCGAGATGAACAACGGCTGCATCTGCTGCACCGTGCGCGGCGACCTCGTCCGCATCATGGACGGCCTGATGAAGCGCAAGGGCAAGTTCGACGCCATCATCGTCGAGACCACCGGCCTTGCCGATCCCGCGCCGGTCGCCCAGACCTTCTTCGTCGACGAGGACGTGCAGAAGAACGCCCGGCTCGATGCGGTCGTCACCGTCGCCGACGCCAAATGGCTGTCCGACCGTCTCAAGGATGCGCCCGAGGCCAAGAACCAGATCGCCTTCGCCGACGTCATCGTCCTGAACAAGACCGATCTCGTCAACAAGGGCGAACTCGCCGAGGTCGAGGCCCGCATCCGCGGCATCAACCCCTATGCGAAGCTGCATCGCACCGAGCGCTGCTCGGTCGCGCTGGCCGACGTGCTCGACCGCGGCGCCTTCGATCTCGATCGCATCCTCGACATCGAGCCCGACTTCCTCGAAGCCGGCGACGATCATGACCACGACCATGATCATCACCATCATCACGGCCACGACCATCACCATGATCACGGCCACGGCTTGAAGCACTATCACGACGAGGACATGCAATCGCTGTCGCTCAAGACCGACAAGCCGCTCGATCCCAACGTGTTCATGCCTTGGCTGCAGAACCTCGTGCAGGTCGAGGGCGGCAAGATCCTGCGCTCCAAGGGCATCCTCGCCTTCCATGACGACGACGACCGCTACGTCTTCCAGGGCGTCCACATGATGCTGGAGGGCAACCACCAGCGGAAGTGGAAGGAGGGCGAGCCGCGCGAGAGCCGCCTCGTCTTCATCGGCCGCGAATTGCCGGAAAAGGCCATTCGCGAAGGCTTCGAGAGCTGCATCGTCTCGTGATGAAAGAGTTTACGCCGGCCCCCGATTCCGCCTCGATCGTCTCCGTCACCGACCGCGTCAAACCGGTCGCGCTGGGGATGCCCGTGACCTCGGTGCATTTCCTTGGGCCCCGCGCCGCTTTCGTGGGCGGCGAAGAGAACGTCGCGTTCGTCGACGCCAAGGGTGAGATCACCACGGTCGCCGTGCATGGCGGCGGCATCCTCTCCACCGCCTCCGACGGCAAGCGCATCGTGATGGGCGGCGACGACGGCAAGGTCGTCTCGCTCGATGCCAAGGGCGAGGTGACGCTGCTCGCCACCGACCCCAAGCGGCGCTGGATCGACGCGGTGGCGCTGCACGCCGACGGCGCCTTTGCCTGGTCGGCCGGCAAGGTCGCGACCGTCAAGAGCGGCAAGAACGAGGAGAAGTCGCTCGAGGTGCCCTCGACCGTCGGCGGTCTCGCCTTCGCGCCGAAGGGCCTGCGGCTCGCGATCGCCCATTACAACGGCGCCACGCTGTGGTTTCCGAACATGGAAGGCTCGGCCGAATTCCTGCCCTGGGCCGGCTCGCATCATGCGGTCACCTTCAGCCCCGACAACAAATTCCTGGTCACCGCGATGCACGAGCCGGCGCTGCACGGCTGGCGGCTCGCCGATAACAGGCACATGCGCATGACCGGCTATCCCGGTCGGGTCCGTTCGATGTCCTGGAGCGCAGGCGGCAAGGGGCTCGCGACCTCGGGGGCCGACACCGTCATCATCTGGCCGTTCGCCAGCAAGGACGGCCCGATGGGCAAGGAGCCCGCCATGCTCGCGCCGCTGCAGGCGCGCGTCTCGGTGGTCGCCTGCCACCCCAAGAACGACATCCTCGCCTGCGGCTACAGCGACGGCACCGTGCTGATGGTGCGCCTGGAAGATGGCGCCGAGATCCTGGTCCGCCGCAACGGCACCCCGCCCGTGGCCGCGATCGGCTGGAATGCCAAGGGCACGCTGCTGGCCTTCGCCGACGAAAATGGGGACGGCGGCCTGCTGGAGCTTTAATCTGTCATGGTTCCGGACGTATAGGGGACCATGCGTTTTCTCACGACCTTCCAGCTTGCGGATTTCGCGGACACGCTGGTCAGCCTGACCACGGCCTTCGTGCTGGGCACGCTGATCGGTGCCGAGCGGCAATATCGCCAGCGCACCGCGGGCCTGCGCACCAACGTGCTGGTCGCGGTGGGGGCGGCCGCCTTCGTCGATCTCGCCATGCATCTGACCGGCGCCGACGGCGCGGTGCGGGTGATCTCCTATGTCGTCTCCGGCATCGGCTTCCTCGGCGCCGGCGTCATCATGAAGCAGGGCATGGACGTGCGCGGGCTCAACACCGCGGCGACGCTGTGGGCCTCGGCCGCGGTCGGCTCCTGCGCCGGCGCTGACCTCGTTGCCCAGGCAGCGATGCTGACCGTGTTCGTCATCGCCGGCAACACCATGCTGCGCCCGCTGGTCAACGCCATCAACCGCATCCCGCTGAACGAGAAGGCGCTCGAGGCGACCTATTACTTCAAGCTCGCGGTGGCGACCGATGCCCTGCCGGACATGCGCGACCGCCTCGTGGACAAGCTCGAGGCCGCCAAATATCCGGTGGCCGATATCGAGGTCGCCGAGATCGGCGAGGACGTCATGGAGATCGCCGCCAAGCTGGTCGCAAGCGCCGTCGATCCGAACGAGCTGAACGCCGTGGCGACCGACCTGCAGCACCTGCCGGGCGTGCGCCACGCCACCTGGGAAGTCAGCACGACGGAGTAGCGCGGCGTTTTGGCGCGCGGGGGCTCGTTTCCGCTGTTCAGCCCCGGAACCGGCGCGCCTCCATTTCGTTGATTCCGCGCACAAAGGCGGTGATCGACATGCCCGGCCCAGATGACAAGCGCAGATTGAAGCTCGATTTGACGATTGCCGGCTCGCTGTTCGCGGCAGGCGTTATCGTTTCGGCGATGTCGCTGGCCCAAATCCGGGCCGAAAGCCGGATGGAGCTGGCTCAGGGGACGCAGCCGCTCCAGGGCACGCCGTCCGACGAGCAGGGCAAGGTGCCCGCCGAGGCAAAACCCGGCGGCGACCGGCCGACCACGCCGGCGCCCGAGCCGGCGCGCCCAGATCCGCAGACCCAGGGCGCGGCGACCAAGCCGGCCTTGCCCCCGGCGCCGGCCGAGAAGATCGCGCCGCCGATCGAGAAGAAATAGCCCCGACGGACCGCGCATTGTGACGCGCATTTGACGGCAGATGCCGATCATACCGTCTCGCCTCGGCGTGCGGCCGGCTCCATAATCCTTCGTACCAAGGACAGATGGGGCCTTCCATGAAGATCGAAGACGTCCGCCGCACCGCCTACTCGATGCCGCTCACCAACCCGTCATTCCCGCCGGGGCCATATCGCTTCTTCGACCGCGAATACTTCATCATCACCTACAGGACCGATCCCGAAGCCCTCGCGGCCGTCGTGCCCGAGCCGCTCGAGGTGGTGGAGCCAGTGGTGAAATACGAATTCATCCGCATGCCCGACTCAACCGGTTTCGGCGACTACACCGAAACCGGACAGGTGATCCCTGTCCGCCTCAATGGCGAGGAGGGCGCCTACACCCACGCGATGTATCTGGACGACGAGGCCCCGATCGCTGGCGGCCGCGAGCTCTGGGGATTTCCGAAGAAGCTGGCAAGACCGAAGATCGAGGTCGAGACCGACGTGCTGGTTGGCTCGCTGCATTACGGCTCGGTGCTGTGTGCCTCCGCGACTATGGGCTACAAGCACCGAAAGGTCGACCACGACACAGTGCTGAAGTCGATGGCGGCGCCGAACTTCATCCTGAAGATCATCCCGCATGTCGATGGCAGCGCACGGATCTGCGAGCTGGTTCGTTTTCATCTCGATGACGTCGTGCTGAAGGAAGCCTGGACCGGCCCCGCCGCGCTCGGCCTGTTTCCTCACGCACTCTGTGACGTCGCCCGTCTCCCCGTGCGCGAGGTGGTCTCGGCGCTGCATTTTAAGGCGGACCTGACGCTCGGGCTCGGTAGCGTGGCGTTCGATTACATGGCGAAGTAACGAGCAGAAGTAACGAGCAAAAGGCGGGCCGCGACACGAAAATGCCCGGCGCGAGAGCCGGGCACCAGGATCGATCAGGCGTCGTACGCGATCACCGCACCAGGATATTCCGGAACTGCCAGGGATCGCTGGTATCGATATCCTCCGGGAACAGTCCCGGACGATCCGTCAGCGGTGTCCAGTCGGTATAGAAACCCTTCACCGGGCCCAGATACGGCAGCTGGATTTCCAGCAGGCGATCGAAGTCCATCTCGTCGGCTTCGACGATGCCTTCATTCGGGTTTTCCAGCGCCCACACCATGCCGCCGAGGACGGCGGAGGTCACCTGCAGGCCGGTGGCGTTCTGGTAGGGCGCGAGTGCGCGGGTCTCTTCGATCGAGAGCTGCGAGCCGTACCAATAGGCATTGTTGTCGTGGCCGAACAGCAGCACGCCGAGCTCGTCGATGCCGTCGACGATCTCGTTCTCGTCGAGGATGTGGTGCTTTTCCTGCATCTTGGCGGCGCGGCCGAACATCTCGTGCAGCGACAGCACGGCATCGTCGGCCGGGTGGTAGGCATAGTGGCAGGTCGGCCGGTAGACCGCCTTGCCCGATGCGTCGCGCACCGTGAAGTAATCGGAGATCGAGATCGACTCGTTGTGGGTGACGAGGAAGCCGTATTGCGCGCCACGGGTCGGGCACCAGGTGCGCACGCGCGTGTTGGCGCCGGGCTGCATCAGGTAGATGGCCGCGCCGCATCCGGCTTCATGCGTCTTCGCATTCTCCGGCATCCACTTCTCGTGGGTGCCCCAGCCGAGCTCGGACGGCTGCACGCCTTCCGACAGGAAGCCTTCCACGGACCAGGTGTTGACGAAGACGTCGGGCTCTTTCGGCGTCTTCGAGCGCTGGGTGTCGCGTTCGGCGATATGGATACCCTTGATGCCGGCCTGCCGCATCAGGTCCGCCCATTCGGCCTTGGTCTTGGGACGGGGAGCATTGAGCTTCAGATCGGCGGCGACATTGAGCAGCGCCTGCTTGACGAAGAAGGAGACCATGCCGGGATTGGCGCCGCAGCAGGAGACGGCCGTGGTCGAGCCCGCCGGGCGCGCCCGCTTGGCGGCCAGCGTCACCTCGCGCAGGGCGTAGTTGGAGCGCGCCTCCGGGCCCTTCGAGGCATCGAAATAGAAGCCGAGCCAGGGCTCGTTGACGGTGTCGATATAGAGCGCGCCGAGCTCGTTGCAGAGCTCCATGATGTCGGTCGAGCCGGTGTCGACCGAGAGATTGACGCAAAAGCCCTGGCCGCCGCCTTCGGTCAGCAGCGGGGTCAGCAACTCCCGATAATTGTCTTTCGTCACGGCCTTCTGGATGAAGCGCACATTCTGCTTCTCGCAATGCGCCTTGCGGCCCTCGTCCTTGGGGTCGATCACGGTGACGCGCGACTTGTCGTAGTCGAGGTGCCGCTCGATCATCGGCAAGGTGCCCTTGCCGATGGAGCCGAAGCCGACCATGACGATGGGGCCGGTGATCTTCGCGTAGATCTGCGAGGGGTGGCTCATGGGATAGATTCTCCGGAAAGTGCTGGCAGTGAGGGATGGATCAGGCGCTGCGGCGCTTGGCGGTGACTTCGATCTCGACCTTCATCTCGGGCTTGGCGAGCGCAGAGACGACCAGCAACGTCGCCGCCGGCCGGATGTCACCGAGGACCTCGCCGCAGACGGCGAAGTGGGCATCGATGGTGCTCGCGTCGGTGACGTAGTAGGTCGCACGGACGATATCGGCCAACTCGAATCCGCCCTCCTTCAGGGCGGCTGCGATGGTCTTGAAGCAGTTGCGTGACTGGCTCGTGACATCGGCCGGCATCGTCATCGTCGTGTAGTCGTAGCCGGTGGTTCCCGCGACGAAGGCGAAATCGCCGTCGATCACGGCGCGGCTGTAGCCGACGGTCTTCTCGAGCGGGGAGCCGGTGGAGATCAGGCGACGGGACATGGTCATGGGCCTCGACTGAAGGGATGTTTTGCGGGGTTAAAGGGTGTTTCCGCCGCCTGCGCAACCCCCAAGGAAAGGGCCTGGCGCAGGCGCGGACGGGCGTCGCCGCTCAATGCGGCTTTCGGTCTTCGCTAGGAAAGCGATCCCTCAGGCCGCGTGCGCGTGGAGGCCGCGAACCGACCTCCGTTTGGGCAGGGCGGCGCCGGTCGGGACGATCATCCCCTCGGCGCCGTCGAGGCAACCGGCCTGGAATTCGACCGCCAGCAGGCGGTCGCGCTCGAACGGGCCGGGCAGCGAGAGTCCGGCCGTCTTCTCGGCCGTGAAGCCGAAGCGGGCGTAGTAAGGGGCATCGCCGAGCAGGATCACGGCTTCATGCCCGCGCGCCCGGGCGGCGGCCAGCGCTTGATTCATCAGCGCGGCGCCGATCCCGAGCTCGCGGCAGGCAGGGTCCACCGCCAGTGGTCCGAGGACCAGAGCGGGCCTGCCTCCGGCGCTGACATGCCACAGCCGCACGGTTCCCACGAGCTTGCCCTCGCGCATCGCCGACAGGGCAAGGCCTGTGGCGGGTGCACGTCCGTCGCGCAGGCGCTGGCAGGTGCGGCCGTGGCGGGTCTCGCCAAAGCAGGCATCGAGCAGCGCTTCACGCATCGCGACGTCTCCAGCACGTTCCGCACGGATCGCGAACGGAGCGGCTTTCGAGGTGAGGGCGACTTGTGGCTTCCGAGGAGCAGTCATGGCACGTCAGTCCCCGCTTGAGCCGGCGTGCGCGTAGCGCGCCGGTTCAAGGCGTCGTCAGATCGAAATGTCAGGGAGGGAGCCGGCAAGCCGGCTCCGGGTTCGTCAGGCCTCAGACCGTGAGGCGGATCAGATGTGGTAGGTCTTCAGCGGCGGGATGCCGTTGAACGCCACCGACGAGTAGGTCGACGTATAGGCCCCGGTGCCTTCGATCAGCACCTTGTCGCCGATCTCGAGCGTGACCGGGAGCGGATACGGGTTCTTCTCGTACAGCACGTCGGCGCTGTCGCAGGTCGGGCCCGCGAGCACGCACGGCGTCATGTCCGCGCCGTCGTGACGGGTGCGGATGGCGTAACGGATCGACTCGTCCATGGTCTCGGCGAGACCGCCGAACTTGCCGATGTCCAGATAGACCCAGCGCACCTCGTCCTCGTCGCTCTTCTTCGAGATGAGCACGACCTCGGATTCGATGATGCCGGCGTTGCCCACCATGCCGCGGCCCGGCTCGATGATGGTCTCCGGAATCTGGTTGCCGAAGTGCTTGCGCAGCGCGCGGAAGATCGAGCGGCCGTAGGTCACGACCGGGGGTACGTCCTTCAGGTACTTGGTCGGGAAGCCGCCGCCCATGTTGACCATGGTGAGGTTGATGCCGCGCTCGGCGCAGTCGCGGAACACCTGCGAGGCCATCGCCAGTGCACGGTCCCACGCCTTCACCTTGCGCTGCTGCGAGCCGACATGGAAGGAGATGCCGCACGGCTCGAGGCCCAGGCGCTTGGCGACGTCGAGCACCTCGACGGCCATCTCCGGGTCGCAGCCGAACTTGCGCGACAGCGGCCATTCGGCGCCGGCGCAGTCATAGAGGATGCGGCAGAACACCTTCGCGCCGGGGGCGGCGCGGGCGACCTTCTCGACCTCGGCGGCGCAGTCCACCGCGAACAGGCGGATGCCGAGCGCGAAGGCGCGCGCGATGTCGCGCTCCTTCTTGATCGTGTTGCCGAAGGAGATGCGGTCGGGCGTAGCTCCAGCAGCCAGCGCCATCTCGATCTCGGCGACGGTCGCGGTGTCGAAGCAGGAGCCCATGGACGCCAGCAGCGCCAGCACTTCCGGCGCCGGGTTCGCCTTGACGGCATAGAACACGCGGCTGTCGGGCAGCGCCTTGGCGAAAGTCTGGTAATTGTCGCGCACGACCTCGAGATCGACGACGAGGCACGGCTCGGTGTCGAGACCATCCTTGCGGCGATTGCGCAGGAATTCCTGGATACGTTCGGTCATGGCACTCTCCAACGGTCCCAGCGACGGGATCCGCATCAACGTGACGTCGGATAAGAGTGCTCCGGCCACATCGCGCGATGGAGGCGCAACGGAGCCAAAAGACTCAAACCAGACTGTGCTGCCGTGGATTGGTTGGGAGAGCTTCCCGCCCGCACACCTGGCAATGAAGGACAAGCCTTTTCAGTAGCCCGCGCCGGCGTTGGAATGCCGGTAGAGACCAAAAAAGCCCGATCCGTCGTTGCTTTAAGTCGCGTCCCCCGTTGAGAGCGGGGTGCGCCGGTTCGCCTCCGGCTGCCAGTCACGGTTGCAAAGAGCGAAGTCACCTTCGACAAGGCATCTCTTTGAGAGAGATGCTGGACGCTTCGGGTTTGCCTTCCGTCTTCCGGCGATGAGCCTTCTGACTTCCGCACTTCCGAAGAGCCCCTCGGCTTCTTCACCCCTTGGCGGCTGTCCGGCCTCTTGTCCGGATACCTACCGACTGACACACGACCACAGGCACGTGCGAAATTGGGCAAGACCGCACATAAGCGTTTTGACCCTGCTTCGCAAGAATTTTTTTAGGCTGCGGACAGAATTGCCTAACGTCTGCTTGCGCAGTGTTGCGCGAGCGACGCGGAAGATGAACGCGCGTTAAGTTTTCGCTGCGCCGCGCGCGTCTCTCTCGCGCGCGAGACGCGTCAGCCGCGCTTCGTGAAGGGCTCGATGCGCTGAGCTGCGCGGACGAACGCGGTCATCACCAGCACGCCGAGTGCGAACAGCACAGCCTGGACGATGTGCGCGCCTTGATCGCCGAGACCGAACAGGATCGCGAGCGCCCAGCCGCCGGCGAAGGCCGCGCCGAACACCTCGGCGCCGATCAGGATGGCGGCGCTGATGACGGTGATGACGCTGGGCCAGACGATCTGGCGGGAGGACTGGGAAGACGCGTTCATGTGCTCGGGGGTCCTGTCTTGGAGGGCCGCAATCTCCCCGAAAAGGCGGGCGGGAGCAAGGCCAAATGGCCCAAAAAAGCCCGATCGCGTGCTATAGCTTGTCGCAACAAACCAGCTCGAAAAACGGGACTTGCGATGTCAGAACCCCGCCAAACTACGGACTCCGCGACCAATCCGCTGCTGAAGGCCTGGGTGACGCCGTTTGCGACCCCGCCCTTCGACGAGATCGCGCCGGAGCACTTCCTCCCCGCCTTCGAGCAGGCCTTCGCCGACCATTCCGCCGAGATCGCGGCGATCACCAATGATCCTGCCGCGCCCGACTTCGCCAACACCATCACGGCGCTGGAGCGCTCCGGCAAGCTGCTGAGCAAGGTCGCGTCTGTCTTCTACGACCTCGTCTCGGCGCATTCCAACCCGGCGATCCTGGAGATCGACAAGGACGTCTCCTTGCGGATGGCGCGGCACTGGAATCCGATCATGATGAACGCCGTGCTGTTTGGTCGCATCGCCCAGCTGCACGAGACCCGCGCCAATCTCGGTCTTTCGCCCGAGCAGCTCCGCCTGCTGGAGCGCACCTACACCCGCTTCCACCGCGCCGGCGCCGGCCTCTCGGAGGAAGCCAAGACCCGGATGGCCGAGATCAACGAGCGGCTGGCCCAGCTCGGCACCGGCTTCAGCCATCATCTGCTCGGCGACGAGCAGGACTGGTTCATGGAGCTCGGCGAGGCCGACCGGCAGGGCCTGCCGGAGAGCTTCGTCGCCGCCGCCAAGGCTGCGGCAGAAGAGCGCGGCATGGCCGGCAAGGCCATCGTCACGCTGTCGCGCTCCTCGGTCGAGACCTTCCTGAAGACCTCGGCGCGGCGCGACCTGCGCGAGAGGGTCTACAAGGCCTTCATCGCGCGCGGCGACAACGGCAATACAAACGACAACAACGCGACCATCGTCGAGATCCTGAAGCTGCGGGAGGAGAGCGCCAACCTGCTGGGCTATCCCACCTACGCCGCCTACCGGCTCGAGGATTCCATGGCCAAGACGCCGGACGCGGTGCGGAGCCTCCTGGAGCGGGTCTGGAAGCCGGCCCGCGCCCGGGCGCTCGCCGACCGCGACGAGATGCAGGCGCTGATCACGGAAGAGGGCGGCAATTTCAAGCTGGCCCCCTGGGACTGGCGTTTCTACGCCGAGAAGCTGCGCCTGCAGCGCGCCAATTTCGACGATTCCGCGATCAAGCCGTATCTCGGCCTCGACCACATGATCGCCGCCGCCTTCGACTGCGCCACGCGCCTGTTCGGCGTCACCTTCGAGGAGCGCAAGGACGTCCCGGTCTGGCATCCTGACGTCCGGGTCTGGGAGATGAAGGGGCCGGACGGCAAGCACAAGGCGCTGTTCTACGGCGACTACTTCGCCCGCCCGTCGAAGCGCTCCGGCGCCTGGATGACCTCGCTGCGCGACCAGCAGAAGCTCGACGGCGACGTCGCTCCGCTGGTTCTCAACATCTGCAACTTCGCCAAGGGCGCCGACGGCGAGCCTGCGCTGCTGTCGCCCGACGATGCCCGCACCCTGTTCCACGAGTTCGGCCACGGCCTGCACGGCATGCTCTCCAACGTGACCTATCCGTCGCTATCGGGGACCTCCGTCTTTACCGACTTCGTCGAGCTGCCGTCCCAGCTCTACGAGCACTGGCAGGAGCGGCCCGAGGTGCTGCAGCAGTTCGCCCGCCACTACCAGACCGGCGAGCCGCTGCCCGACGACCTGCTGCAGCGCTTCCTCGCCGCGCGAAAATTCAACCAGGGCTTTGCCACGGTCGAGTTCGTCTCCTCGGCGCTGGTCGATCTCGAATTCCACACCCAGCCGGCCGCCGCCGCGCAGGACGTCCGCGCCTTCGAGAAGAAGGAGCTGGAAAAGATCGGCATGCCCGAGGAGATCGCGCTGCGGCACCGGCCCACGCAATTCGGCCATATCTTCACCGGCGACCACTATGCCGCCGGCTATTACAGCTACATGTGGTCGGAGGTGATGGACGCCGACGCCTTCGGCGCCTTCGAGGAGGCCGGCGACATCTTTGATCCTGCGGTGGCAAAGCGCCTGCACGACGACATCTATTCGAGCGGCGGATCGGTCGATCCGGAAGCCGCCTACGAGGCCTTCCGCGGCCGCCCGCCCGAGCCCGACGCGCTGCTCCGCCGCCGAGGCCTGCTCGACGACGCCAAGGCGGCCTGATGGGCATGCGCGTCCTGTTCGGCCTGCTGCTTGCCGCGGCCATGACGCTCGTCGCGGGGGCGGCGAGCGCGCATCCGCATGTCTGGATCACCGCGACCAGCGAACTGCTTTATGCCCCGGACGGCAGCATCACCGGCGTGCGCCACGCCTGGACGTTCGACGACATGTTCTCGGCCTATGCGGTGCAGGGGCTCGAAAGCAAGACCAAGGGCGCCTATACGCGCGAGGAGCTCGGGCCGCTGGCGCAGACCAATGTCGAGTCGCTAAAGGAATATGCTTACTTCACCTTCGCGCGAGCGGACGGCAAGAAGGAGCGATTTCAGGAGCCGGTCGACTATTTCCTCGACTACAAGGACACGGTGCTGACCCTGCACTTCACGCTGCCGCTGAAGAACCCGGTCAAGCCGAAGCAATTGATGCTCGAAGTGTTCGACCGCTCCTACTTCATCGACTTCCAGATGGCCAAGGACAATCCGGTCAAGCTGGTCGGCGCGCCCGCGGGCTGCCAGATGAAGCTCGATCGTCCCAGCGACGGCTCGGCCACCGCCCAGAAGCTCAACGAGCAGACCTTCCTGAACGGCGAGAACAGCAATTTCGGCATGATGTTCGCCAACAAGATCACGGTGGATTGCCCTTGACCGGTCGTCTCCAGTCTCCGCTTGCGCGCGGGCTGCTTGCCTGCGCCGCGCTTGCCGCCGTGCTTGCCGTGGCGGATGCCGCGCTTCACGATCTCTTCGCGCAAAATCCGTTCGGCGCGCCGAAGGCGGCGCAGGCGCCCCAGCCCGAGGCCGGCGGCCTCATCGGCTGGCTCCTGGCAAAGCAGTCGGAATTCTATCGCCAGATGTCGTCGACCATCCGCGCTGCCAAGTCCGACGGCTCGGCGGTGTGGACGCTGCTCTTCATCTCGTTCGCCTACGGCATCTTCCACGCCGCCGGCCCCGGCCACGGCAAGGCGGTGATCGCCTCCTATCTCGTCGCCAACCGCGAGACCGCGCGGCGCGGCATAGCGCTGTCCTTTGCCTCGGCACTGATGCAGTCGCTGGTGGCGATCCTCATCGTCGGCATCTCGGCCTGGATCCTGAACGCCACAGCGAACACCATGTGCAAGGCGGAAGGGGTGATCGAGATCGCAAGCTACGCCCTGATCGCGCTGTTCGGCCTGCGCCTCGTCTGGGTCAAGGGCCGCACCTTCATCCGCGCGCTGCAGGCGACCCAGCCGGTGCCCGCGATGGCGGGCGTGCCGCATGACCACGATCACGGCCATCACCATCACGATCACCATCATCATGATGCGCACGATCATCATGGGCACAATCATCATCGCCACGATCATGGCCATGATCACCATGCTCATGACCATCACGGGCATGACCACGTCCATGACGAGCATTGCGGCCATTCCCATGGGCCGACCCCGAGCGAGCTCGCCGGACCCGGCGGCTGGCGGCGCGGCTTTGCTGCGATCCTGACCGTCGGCATCCGCCCCTGCTCGGGCGCGATCCTGGTGCTGGTGTTCGCGCTCGCCCAGGGCCTGTTCTGGGCTGGCGTCGCCGCCACCTTCCTGATGGGGCTCGGCACCGCGATCACGGTTGCCGCCATCGCGGTCGTCGCCGTCTCCGCCAAGGACATCGCCGCCCGCCTCAGCGCAGGCCGCGACGGCGGCGGCGCGCTGTTCATGCGCGGCATCGAATTCGGCGCCGCCGCCCTCGTGCTGCTGTTCGGCGTCGGCCTCCTGTTCGGCTACATCGCGGCCGAACGGACAACGTGTTTCTGAGCTTCCTTCACCCTCCCCTGGAGGGGGAGGGTCGGCTCACATTGAGCGGAGCGAAATGAGAGCCGGGGTGGGGTGATCTCTCAGCACGGGCAGTGTTCGCGCGGAGAGATCACCCCACCCCGCTCGCGCTGCGCGCGATCGACCCTCCCCCTCAAGGGGAGGGTAAGAGTCACACTGGCAGGAACCGCATCAGCATCGGCATGAAGAAGATCCCGAGATTGATCGCAAAGCCGATGCTCCAGAGGATCGAGCGCAAGGTCGGGCGATTGCCGAGATAGGTCAGCACATAGGCGATCCGCACGATCAGGAACAGCGCCGCGAGCTCGTCGATCAGCCGTTGCGGCGAATCCCTGAATTCGGCGAGCAGCACCGCGAAGGCGAAGAACGGGAAGGTCTCGATGCCGTTCTGGTGGGCGCCGAGGGCACGCTGTGCGAGGGCGTCCTGATAGAAGGCGGGATCGCGCGGGCGGGAATTGTCGAAGCGGCGAAACCCGATCCATTTGATCGAGGCGATCGTGGACAGGTAGAGCAGCAACGCCCCGAATACGCACCATTCCGCGAGCGTCATCGTTCCTCCCCCGCTTGGGTGCGACCCTAGCGAAACCGCCCTCATCTTGACAAGTTCGGACCAACGCGCGACCCAACCAGCCATGAATAGCGTCGTCCCCCTCGAGACTGCGAAACCGGCCGCCCGATCCGGCCTGCCGCGCACCGGCGTGCTCCTGGTCAACCTCGGCACGCCCGATACGGCCGACGCTCCCGGCGTCCGGGTCTATCTAAAGGAGTTCCTCTCGGACGCCCGCGTCATCGAGGACCAGGGCTTGATCTGGAAGCTGGTGCTGAACGGCATCATCCTGCGCAGCCGTCCCCGCACCAAGGCGCTCGACTACCGCAAGATCTGGAACACCGAGCGGAACGAGTCGCCGCTGAAGACCATCACGCGCTCGCAGGCCGACAAGCTGGCGGCCGCCCTGTCGGATCGCAGCAACGTCGTGGTGGACTGGGCGATGCGTTACGGCAATCCGTCGATCAAGTCGGGCATCGAGGCGCTGATCGCTGAGGGTTGCGAGCGCATCCTCGCGGTGCCGCTTTATCCGCAATATTCCGCTTCGACCTCGGCGACCGTCTGCGACGAGGTGTTCCGCGTGCTCGCGCAGCTGCGCAACCAGCCGACGCTGCGGGTGACGCCGCCCTATTACGAGGACGAGGCCTACATCGAGGCGCTCGCGGTCTCGATCGAGACGCATCTTGCGACGCTCTCCTTCAAGCCGGAGCTGATCGTCGCCTCCTTCCACGGCATGCCGAAATCCTATGTCGACAAGGGCGATCCCTATCAGAGCCATTGCATCGCCACCACCGAGGCGCTGCGCCGCCGGCTCGGCATGGACGAGACGAAGCTGCTGCTGACCTTCCAGTCGCGTTTCGGCAATGACGAGTGGCTGCAGCCCTATACGGACAAGACCATGGAGCGGCTCGCCAAGGAGGGCGTGCGCCGCATCGCGGTGGTGACGCCGGGCTTTTCCGCCGATTGCTTGGAGACGCTGGAGGAGATCGCGCAGGAGAACGCCGAGATCTTCAAGCACAATGGCGGCGAGCAGTTTTCCGCGATCCCGTGCCTGAACGACAGTGAACCCGGAATGGATGTGATCCGCTCCCTTGTGCTGCGCGAACTCCAGGGCTGGATATAGACGCGTGAACCGCCGCGAGCTCCTGATGCTTGGGATGGTCGCGGCGCTGCCGTCGCCGGTGCTGGCACAGCAGCCGGCGCGCCGGCTCGGCGTGCTCTCGGTCACGGCCGCCGACGATGCCGTCGGCCAGACCCGCAGCGCGATCCTCGTCGAGGCGCTCGCGGCCCACGGGCTCAAGGAGCACGACAATCTCAGGATCGATTGGCGCAGCGGCGCCGGCGACCGGGTGCGGATCGCCGCGCTCGCCGACGAGCTGATCGCGCTCAAGCCCGACATCCTGCTCGCGGTCGGCACGCCCTCGGTCGAGGAGCTGCGCCGTCGCACCGCGACGATCCCGATCGTGTTCGCTGTTGTCACCGACCCCGTCAGCCAGGGCTTTGTCAAAAACCTTGCCCATCCCGGCGGCAACGTGACCGGCTTCACCGATTACGACGGCCCGCTGGCCGGCAAATGGCTGGAGATGCTGACGCAGGTCACGCCAAAGGTGTCCCGCGTCTTCGTCGTCTACAATCCCGCCACCGCGCCGTTCGCGCCCCTGATGCTGCGCACGATCGAGGACGCCGCACGGACGCTTCACGTGAGCGTCGAGCCCGCGCCGGTGCAGGATGCCGCCTCGATCGCGGTGCTGGCTTCGCGGAAGGATGGCGGCGTCTTGGTTCTGCCGGACTTCTTCACCATGGCCAACCGCGCGCAGCTGCTGGCGGCGATCGCACAGGCGCGCCTGCCGGCGGTGTTCTGGAGCCGAACCTTCGTCGAGGAGGGCGGGCTGATGTCCTACAGCACCGACAGCGCCGAGCAGATCCGCCGCGCGGCCTCCTACATCGACCGCATCCTGAAGGGCGCGCAGGCAGCCGACCTCCCGGTCCAGAACCCCACCAAGTTCGAGATCGCGGTCAACCTGAAGACGGCCAAGTCGCTCGACCTGGTGATCTCGCCCTCGCTGCTGGCGATCGCCAACTCCGTGGTTGAATAATCGCGCTGCCGCTACTCTCCTTCTGGAGCAGGCCGCAATGCTCTGACATAGTGGCGTGGGGAGTCCGTCGCCATTTGGTGGCTGCGGTGGACGGCACAAGCGGCGGGTTTCGGTCAATGCGGAGATGGGTATTTGTCGTTGTCGCGGCCTGCGCGCTCGCAGGCTGCAATACGACCGGCGATGTCGCGTCCACCATGTATCCGGACGCGGTGCGGGCCGGCAGCTCCGTCAAGGGCGATGCGGCCATCCTGGTGGTCGGCAACGGCGGCAGCGAGACGATCAACTATCTTCAGTTCGTTCACAGCGGTTTTCCGGCGATCAATGCGCGTGGGATCAGCCTTGCTCCGGACGGATTTGTCGCCATTCCCGTCGCGGTCGGAACGACCGGCCTCGAGCTGCAGAACTACACGACGACGGGCCGCCCGGGCACCTATCTCCCGAACGGCGTGGCGTCGGGATTCGTGCCGGTGCGCACGCCCAAGATCGATATCGTCTCGCCCGGCCTGTACTATGTGGCGACCGTCTTTCCGGGGCAGCCGCGCAATTTCGAGACGCGGCCGACGGCCGCTCAGCTCGCGAAGCTGCGCAAGGAACGGCCCGAGCTCGCCGGGCTGAAGCCGGTCAATTTCGGCTGGTCCAACTAGGCCGGCGGTGGGGTGGCTGCCACAGCTTTTCAATGGCCGCAGTGCCGCCGGTTCAAATAAATTCATCCGCCGCCGTTCTTGCGGAATTATCGCGGCAAACCGACGTGAATTGCGACCGCTGAACCGGTAGGGTCGTGATCCCGACCAATGACAGCGCCGGAAAGGGCCTTTTCCCGGCTTCCTTTCCGCCTTGGAGGAGCTATGAGCGGTTTCGACATTTTCGCGATTGTTCTCGTCTTGCTCGTCATCGTCACGCTGATTGCAGGCGTGAAGACGGTGCCGCAGGGCTATGACTGGACCATCGAGCGGTTCGGCAAATACACCCAGACGCTGAGCCCCGGGCTCAATTTGATCGTCCCCTATTTCGATCGCGTCGGGCGCAAGATCAACATGATGGAGCAGGTGATCGACATCCCCGAGCAGGAGGTGATCACCAAGGACAACGCCACCGTAACGGTGGACGGCGTCGCCTTCTTCCAGGTGTTCGACGCGGCGAAGGCGAGCTACGAGGTTGCCAACCTCAACCAGGCGATCACGGTCCTGACCATGACCAACATCCGCTCGGTGATGGGCTCGATGGATCTCGACCAGGTGCTGTCGCATCGCGACGAGATCAACGAGCGCCTGCTCCGCGTCGTCGACGCCGCGGTCTCGCCCTGGGGCGTCAAGGTCAACCGAATCGAGATCAAGGACATCGTGCCGCCGGCCGACCTCGTCGAGGCCATGGGCCGGCAGATGAAGGCCGAGCGCGTCAAGCGCGCCGACATTCTCGCCGCCGAAGGCCAGCGTCAGTCGGAGATCCTGCGCGCCGAGGGCGCCAAGCAAGGCCAGATCCTCCAGGCCGAAGGCCGCCGCGAGGCCGCCTTCCGCGACGCCGAGGCGCGCGAGCGTCTGGCCGAAGCCGAAGCCAAGGCAACGCTCGCAGTGTCCGAAGCCATCGGCAAGGGCGACGTCGCCGCGTTGAACTATTTCATCGCCGACAAATATATCAAGGCATTCGGCCAGTTCGCCGAGGCGCCGAACCAGAAGATCATCATGCTGCCGATGGAGGCCACCTCGATGCTCGGCTCGCTCGCCGGTATCGGCGAGATCGCGAAGGCCACGTTCGGCGAGAGTGCGGCGTCCGCGGCCGCCGCCGCGCGCCGTCCGGGCTCAGTGCCGCCGCGGCAGGGATAATGATCGGCGCGTGTCCTGAGGGCATACGCCATTTCAGAGAGGTCGTGTCATGTCCGACATGTTCGTATCGCTCGGCACCTGGAACTGGCTGATCTTCGGCTTCATCCTGATGGCGCTGGAGACGGTCGCACCGGGCGTGTTTATGTTCTGGCTCGGGCTCGCTGCTTTGCTGGTGGGCCTGATCTCGTTCGCCGTCCATTTGTCCTGGCAGATCCAGCTCGTGATGTTCGCGGTGTTCGCGGCCGCCGCAGTCCCGGTGTGGCGCCGCCTCGCGCGGCCGAAGCCCGACGAAAGCGCGAGCCCGTTCCTCAACAAGCGGACCGAGGCGCTGCTCGGGCGCGAGTTCACGCTGGAGAAGCCGATCATCGATGGCAGCGGCACGGTCCGCATCGGCGACACTGTCTGGCGCGTGGCGGGTCCGGATACGCCGGCGGGGACGCGGGTGAAAGTGGTGCAGGTCGACGGCGCCAACCTGACAGTCGCCGCGGCGTAGCTTTCTAACCGTCCCGTGGAGGGGGAGGGTCGATCGCGCGTAGCGCGAGCGGGGTGGGGTGATCTCTCAATGCGGGCAGTGTTCGATGCGGAGACACCTTCACCCCATCCCGTCTCACATTTCGCTACGCTGCATGTGAGCCGACCCTCCCCCTCCAGGGGAGGGTAAGCGAGAGCCCTACCTCTTCCACCGCTCCGCAAACCGGTGCAGCGGCATGAAGGTCTCGCACAATTCCCGTCCCAGCGCCGTCAGCCCGTAGCCGCCGCCGTCGCCAAGCTCCACGAAGCCGGCTTCGCGCAGCTCCGTCAGCCGCGCTTGCAGCACCGTGGGCGAGGCTTCGTCGCATGCGGTCCGCAAGCTGCGCGAGGTGAGGGGCTTTTCGCGCAATTCCCAGAGAATCCGCAAGGCCCAGCGCCGGCCGAGCAGGTCGAGCAGCACCATGATCGGCCGCCCGCTGCGCGAGCCGCGGACGCCTTGTCTTGCCGGGCCGGTGTGCGTCGCCATCGTCGCCTCTTGCGTCGTGCTACAGATAATGTAGCGTGCTGCTACGATAAATGTAGCAAAGGAGAGGGCCGATGTCTTCCGCCATGTCCGAGGCCATGCCGCGCATTGCTCCGCTCGCCCCGCCTTATCCCCCGGAGATCCAGGCGCAGTTCGACCGCATCATGCGCGGCGCGCCGCCGCTGCTGCTGTTCCGGGTGATGGCGGGCCACACGCGCGCCTGGGACAAGTTCCGCGCCGGCGGGCTGCTTGATCCCGGCCCGTTGTCGCTGCGCCAGCGCGAGATCGTCATCGACCGCACCTGCGCGCTGAACCGATGCGAATACGAATGGGGCGTGCATGTCGCGATCTTTGCCGGGCCGGCCAAGCTTGGCGACGAGGAGGTCTGCGCCACCGTGCAGGGCGACGCGAATTCGGCCTGCTGGTCACCGGCCGAGCAGGCGCTGATCGCAGGCGTCGACGCGCTGCATGCCAGCGCGACGTTCTCCGATGCCGAGTTCGCCGCGCTCTCGGCGCATTACGACGAGGCGCAGATCCTCGAGATCATGCTGCTGTGCGGCTTCTATCGCACGGTGTCGTATCTGGCGAACGGGCTGCGGCTGCCACTGGAGGAGAACGCGGCGCGGTTTCCGCTGTAGGTCTCGTCATTGCGAGGAGCGCAGCGACGAAGCAATCCAGAATCCTTCCGTGGCAGCAGTCTGGATTGCTTCGCTCTGCTCGCAATGACGGAGGAGGAGGTGCGTTACACTCACCTCGTCATTCCGGGGCGCGACGAAGTCGCGAGCCCGGAATCCATACTCACGATGGTGGCTATGGATTCCGGGCTCGCGCCGAGTAGCGCGCCCCGGAATGACCGAGTGGAGACAGCGCGCGGGGCCCTACGCCACGCCCGCCCGCAGCAGATCGTGCAGGTGCACGATGCCCGCCACCTTGCCCGCCTCGGTCACCAGCAGCGTCGTGATCTTGCTCGTGTTCAGCACCTCGATCATCTCGGTCGCCAGCATCGAGGGCGGCACGGATTTCGGCTGCTTCGTCATGATCTCGTCGACCGTCGCCGTCAGAAGGTCGGGCCGCATGTGGCGGCGCAGATCGCCGTCGGTGATGATGCCGACGGCTTCGCCCGCGTCGTTGACGATACAGACGCAGCCCAGCCCCTTGGCCGACATCTCGACCACGGCGTCCGACATCTTGGTGCCCAAGGGCTTGACCGGGATCTCCGCGCCGGTGCGCATGTAGTCGCGGACGAATTTCAGCATCGCGCCGAGCTTGCCGCCGGGGTGGAAATGCGCGAACTCCAGCGCGGTGAAGCCGCGGCCTTCGAGCAGCGCGATCGCGATGGCATCGCCGATCGCGACCTGCATCATGGTCGAGGTGGTCGGCGCCAGATTGTGCGGGCAGGCTTCGCGCGCCTTGGGCAGCTCGATCACGATGTCGGCGGCCTGTCCCAGCGAGGACGAGGCGTTCGACGTCACCGCGATCATCGGAATCGCAAAGCGCGCCGAATAATTCACCAGCGTCTTCATTTCCGGCTGCTCGCCGGACCAGGACAGCGCCATGATGACGTCGTCCTTGGTGATCATGCCGAGGTCGCCATGGGCGGCTTCCGCGGTGTGGACGAAGAAAGCGGGCGTGCCGGTCGAGGCCAGCGTGGCCGCGATCTTGCGCGCCATGTGCCCGGACTTGCCGAGCCCGGTGACGATGACGCGGCCTTTGGCGTTGTGGATCAGGTCGACGGCTCTGGCGAAGGTCTCGCCGAGCGGGCCGCGCAGCGCGGCGGCGAGAGCGTTGATGCCGCTGCTCTCGGTCTCCAGCGTACGGAGCGCGGATTCGACGCTGTCGGGGATGGAGCCGGATGATTGGGTCATCAGCGGTTTCGAACTCGGCATTCTCAGGTCCAGGGAGGAGGGCGTTCGCCCGTTGGCGCCTCTCTAGCACGCCCCGGCCAGCGAGGCGACGAGCGCCCCAATGCCCTCAACCGGTCATTAACCATAATTGTTTTAACTCCATTAACGATGGTTCCCGCCGCCCGGCGGATGCTGTCATGGAAGTATTTGATTTCGTTGGAGTTATTCTACCGTGGGGTCGTCTCCAGGCACCGGCCGGAGCAAACGCGCGCAGTTCCTGCGCGCTGCTTTGCCGTGTCTTGCGCTGACCTCCCTCGGAAGCGCTCCGGTGGCCGCCCAGAGCATCACGCCAGACCTGTTCAACCCCAACCGCGGCGGATTCGCCTCGCCCGACACCCTGCCGACGCGCCGCACGGCGGGCGTGCCGCAGGCGCCGTCGGATGCGCTGCCGACGCTGCCCGATCCCGGCGCCGATCCGCGCAAGAGCCAGCAGGCCCCCGCGACCTCGCGCGTCGGCCAGGTGCCGACCTACGGCCTGCCCGCCGCCAATGGCGCCAGCGGCTCCGGCTACGACTCGCTGAACCGCAAGCGGCAGCAACCCAAGTTTTATCCGGGCCAGGCCAAGCCGAAGCGTCCGCTCGGCCCCGGCTCGCCGCCGCCGCCCGCGACGCCGGTCAGGACGCTGGGCCCGCCGCGCATCGCGCCGCCACCGTCGGAGACCGCGCACAAGCCACCGGTGCCGCCGGCGATGGCCGGCAACGTGCCTGGCCAGCCGCTGCGCCGCCGTCTCAAGGTCGATGACGACGCGTTCGGCGCGGTCGGCGATTATGCCGGCAGCTTCCTGATCAAGGGCGGGCTCGAGCTCTCGGCCGGCTACGACACCAACCCGGCGCGCCTCAACAAGCCCGTCGGCTCGCCGGTCTACGTCGTCGCGCCCGACCTTCTCGTGCAGTCCGACTGGGAGCGCCACGCGCTTGTCGCGGATTTGCGGGGCTCGTTCTCGGGCTACACCAATAACATGCCGGCGACGATCGACGGCTTTGCCTCGCCGTCGCCGGTCGAGATCGACCGCCCTGACTTCACCGGCCATGTCGACGGCCGCCTCGACGTCAATCGCGATCTCAAGCTGACCTCGCAGCTGCGCCTGCGGCTCGCCACCGACAATCCCGGCAGCCCCAACGTGCAGGCCGGCCTGCAGAAATACCCTGTCTATGCCACCTACGGCACCACGGTCGGCTTCGACCAGACCTTCAACCGCTTCCAGGTCGCCGCCGGCGCCACCTTCGACCGCACCGCCTACACCAATTCGAAGCTCACCGACGGCTCGACCTTCAGCAACGACGACCGCGACTTCAACCAGTATGGCGGCGTCGGCCGCTTCTCCTACGAGCTCAAGCCGGGCCTTAAGCCGTTCGTCGAGATCCAGGGCGACACGCGCGTCCACGACCAGGCCGCCGACCGCAACGGCTTCCTGCGCGATTCGGACGGCGGCTATGCCAAGGTCGGCACGTCCTTCGAGTTCTCGCGCATCCTCACCGGCGAAGTCTCGGTCGGCTATTCCGCGCGCAACTACGTCGATCCGCGCCTCAGCCAGCTCGCGGGCTTCCTCACCTCGGGCTCGCTGATCTGGAACGCGAGCGGCCTCACCACGGTGAAGCTCGCCACCGACACGCAGATCAACGAGACCACCGTCCCCGGCTCCTCCGGCGTGCTGGTGCACACCTACGGCGTCGAAGTCGATCACGACTTCCGCCGCTGGCTCACCGCGGTCGGCAAGTTCACCTACGGCACCTACGACTACCAGAACCAGGGCCGCAACGACAAAACCTACTCGCTCGAAGGCAATCTGATCTACAAGCTCAACCGCAACATCTGGATCAAGGGCACGCTGCGCCACGACATCCTGGATTCGAACCAGTCGGCGTCGAGCTCGCAGGGGACGGTGGTGATGCTGGGGGTGAGGCTGCAGAACTGAATTTTAGATTCACCGGCCTACTAGGGATCGTGAAACCTGGATGAAGGTAGTTATCGAAGGTATCGCCAAAAGCCCCAATCCAAAAAGGTACGCAACGGAAACGAGCAACCTGCCTACTATTTTTGACGAATCCAGCGCGCGATAATGTCTTGTCAGGATGTCAAGCTTGATAGAAGGCGCCAAATCAGGATCAGCGAGCTGCGCACCTAAGAAATCTCTGGTTGCCGCAGCATCTCCTGTTAGGCTGTCAATTACTTGCTGATGATGCTCCAATTCCAGATTTGTTGTTATGTCTCTGACGGAAAGTACGTAGTCCTCGACGTTCGCAAATCGTTTGATTCTTGGATCGCATTGTACTTGGTACAGGAAAGAGCCGAGACCAAAGATAGTTAGGCCAAAATAGAGATAGTAGAGATTTGGGAAGAGAATCTGTTCTTGGCAGGGGCTATCGATGCATCTAAAGGCAAGCGCCTCGACGAGACGTTTGTTGAAGAGGATGAGATAGCCGATAAACGGAATAAGGATGCTGGCTTTTGCCGCAGGCGAGTTGCCTATGGCCCGAAGCGATGACCACGTGGGTACACTAATCACGACCGCCTCAGTCCAACGAATTAATCACGTCTTGAATGTCCTGCGGCTGGAGGGCCCACCTGTAGGCCGGATGTATTTCCCACCCGTATCCAAATTCAACAATCTCTGTTGCAAGAAAACGACTCTCGTCAAAGTATTTGCGATCAATCCCTGATGCAGTTTTGCGTCTCGCGGTGATGAAGTCGATTTTGTAAAGGAATTGAATTAGGCTTCGAGGGGTTACGTAGCGACCATTTGCGAAACGCAGCGTGACATGCTGCATGATCTCCTGAAGCTTTACGCTCAGTCGATCGGTCGAGAACTGGTAATTTTCTGCGGTTCGCTGCTGCTTCTTGGTCGGCCTCATGTTCAAGAGTAGATTCTCTATTTGAGGCAACTCAGTCCGAAATTCGTTGATAATGTCTTGAAGGCGCTCTTGAGAATATGATTGAAAGCTATCGTCAAGGTCTTCCGACGAGATGATCTGATGGTTCCGACTCTGAGCCCTTCGAGCGGCGCCGTGAAACAGCTTAACTAAGTCTCGGGGACGTGCTCGCGTAAGTGATAGGAGCACGTTGTGGATAGGCCGATTGTCCCAATGCCCTTTTCCGCGAAATACAGGGTCAATCACCTTGCTAAGTATGGTCTGAGTTATCTGCGGTTGCTGAAGCCCCTTGAGGGCTCTTTCATCGACTTCTACTTTGAAGAAAGTTTGGATGCGCTTCGCCGCTAGACGCAAGATCTCATCGTTAGTCCATTTAATCCAGATTACATTCCGTTCGATCTTGTCGGTCGATTCGTCTGAGGTCCGGACGAGAAAATAAACATCACTACGGAGACCGATCCTGAATCGGATGCGGTCGTCTGGCCCCGCAATATCGCGCATTGCGTTTAGCAGGGCGGAGATATTCTTGATGTCTTCAGAGTTTGCTGTCCATCCGCGGTCTATATCATCGATATAGAGCGTGACCGTGAGGCTCTTGGGGTCAATGCCGCGTTCTTTGGCATAGATTTCAAGTGCTCGAGTGTACACTTCGCGCAGCGAAGTTGCGCTGCCACTTCGTATCTGGTCGAGTGTTGACTCGTATGATTCTGGATACACGAGCTTTAAGAGGCTCGATGCCAAGAAGGCCGAAATGCCCTGTTTCCAGCCCTCGATGCGAGCAACAAGGGACGATGCTGTTGAGTTAATGGGCCTTATCGCATCGATATCGCCGGACTGAAGCCAAAACGCGATCTTGTCAGCTTCGGTGTCCGCGAGAAAAGCTCGTTTGAGAAGAGCGCTCTTTCCTACGCCTTTGTGGCCGACCAGAACTCGTATCGGCAAATTCGAAATGACAGAATCGTAGGCTCCGTTGTAGAAAAAATATTCCTTGAATCGCTCAGGTCTTTCGGCTTCTGCGTCGTCCGCGCCGAAGAGTGTTTCAATAGTCTGATCGTCAAATTTAGGCATCGTCGTTCCTTCGAATCGAGCAGGAAGACCCTACGACAACTTAGACGATTACCATCCCGCTCTTGTTTCGGCCAGCGGCGCCACTGAACTAGTCGGGACCAAAAAATAAGAATTGCCTTGCTGGCCCGTTTGGTAGCGACATAGAAAATGACAAGTCCGCCCGTTTTCGCGGGCGATGAAACTGTTCATAAATCTGGCAGCGGAGCCCGGACCTACCGCGGCAGATCCGTCTTCCCCATCAGGAACGTGTCGATCGACCGTGCGCACAGCCGGCCTTCACGGATCGCCCACACCACCAGCGACTGGCCGCGGCGCATGTCGCCGGCGGTGAAGACGTTGGGGCGCGAGGTCTGGTAGTCCAGCGTGTTGGCCTTGACGTTGCCGCGCGGGTCGAGGTCGACCGAGAGCAGCTTGAGCAGGCCCTCGTGCACGGGGTGGACGAAGCCCATCGCGAGCAGGATGAGCTCGGCGTCGAGCTCGAACTCGGTGCCGGGAAGCGGCTTGAACTTGTCGTCGACGCGGACGCAGTGCAGCTTCTTGACCTGACCGTTCTCGCCCGAGAACTTCTGGGTCAGCACGGCGAATTCGCGAACCGCGCCTTCGGCCTGGCTGGAGGACGTCCGCATCTTCAGCGGCCAGTTCGGCCAGGTCAGGCCCTTGTTCTCGCGCTCGGGCGGAGCGGGCATGATCTCGAGCTGGGTCACCGACAGCGCGCCTTGGCGCAGCGAGGTGCCGATGCAGTCCGAACCGGTGTCGCCGCCGCCGATGACGACGACGTGCTTGCCCTTGGCCAGGATCTCCTGGACGCCGCCCAGCGGCTCCTCGGAGACGCGGCGGTTCTGCTGCGGCAGGAAGTCCATGGCGTAGTGAATGCCCTGGAGGTCGCGGCCGGGGATCGGCAGGTCGCGCGGGGCTTCCGCGCCGCCGGTCAGCGCCACGGCGTCGTACTCGTTGAGCATCTCGCGCGGATCGACGTTGCCCTCGGCGCCGACATGGCTGTTGTAGTGGAAGGTGACGCCTTCGCCTTCCATCTGCTTGACGCGGCGGTCGATGACGCCCTTCTCCATCTTGAAGTCGGGGATGCCGTAGCGCAGCAGACCGCCGGCCTTGGCGTACTTCTCGAACAGATGCACGTCGTGGCCGGCGCGCGCGAGCTGCTGCGCGCAGGCCATGCCGGCCGGGCCCGAGCCGATCACGGCGACCTTCTTGCCGGTCTTCTCGGCGGCGATTTCAGGCTTCAGCCAGCCGTTGTCCCAGGCGCGGTCGACGATCGCGCATTCGATGGTCTTGATGGTGACGGGGTTGTCGTCGATGTTGAGCGTGCAGGACGCTTCGCACGGCGCGGGGCAGATGCGGCCGGTGAACTCCGGGAAATTGTTGGTCGAGTGCAGGTTGCGCGAAGCCTCTTCCCAGTTGCCCTGGTAGACGAGGTCGTTCCAGTCGGGGATCTGGTTGTTGACCGGGCAGCCGGGCGTGCCTGGCGCGACCGAGCCGGTGCCGTGGCAATAGGGAATGCCGCAGTTCATGCAGCGCGCGGCCTGGTCGCGCACTTCCTTCTCGCTCAAGGGAACGACGAACTCGTTGTAATGCTTCACGCGCTCGGCGACCGGGGTGTACTTGCGGTCGTGCCGTTCGATTTCCAGAAAACCCGTGATCTTGCCCATTAAACCCGAAGTCCCTGCCGGCTAATTCGTTTGTTTGTTCCTCAACCGTCACTGCGAGGAGCGGACGAAGCAATCCAGTCTGCATCGAAGAAGAAAGTCTGGATTGCTTCGCTACGCTCGCAATGACGGGGTGTGATGCCTTTGCGCCTTACGCCCCGATTGCGATTTTCGGCTCGGCGTCCGCGTTGGCCGCCATTTCGCGCAGCGCGCGCCGGTACTCGACCGGCATCACCTTGCGGAATTTGGGCAGCCAGTCCTTCCAATTGGCAAGGATGTCGGCGGCGCGCTTGGAGCCGGTGGCTTTCGCATGGCGCGAGATCAGGACGTGCAACCGCTCGACGTCGGAGGCGAGCAGGTTGTTGAACACGTCGACCCGGCCGTGCGCCTCGAGGTCACCGGAGTGGTGATAGGTGCCGGCGTTGATCAGCTCTTCCGACAGCACCGGCTCGAGCTCGACCATCGACATGTTGCACAGCTTGTCGAAATCGCCGGTCTCGTCCAGCACGTAGGCGATGCCGCCCGACATGCCGGCCGCGAAGTTGCGCCCGGTCTTGCCGAGCACGACGACGATACCGCCGGTCATGTATTCGCAGCAATGATCGCCCGCGCCTTCGACGACGGCGACCGCGCCCGAGTTACGCACGGCAAAGCGTTCGCCGGCGATGCCGCGGAAATAGCACTCGCCCTCGATCGCGCCGTACATCACGGTGTTGCCGACGATGATGCTCTCTTCCGGCACGATGCCGCCATTGCGCGGCGGCTTGACGATGATCGTGCCGCCCGAGAGGCCCTTGCCGACATAGTCGTTGCCTTCACCTTCGAGCTCGAAGGTGACGCCGCGGGCAAGCCAGGCGCCGAAGGCCTGGCCGGCGGTGCCCTTGAGGCTGACATGGATGGTGTCATGCGGCAGGCCGGCATGGCCGTAGATCTTGGCGACCGCGCCCGACAGCATCGCGCCGGCGGAGCGGTTGGTGCTGTTGATCGCAGCGTCGATCTTCACCGGCGCGCCGCGGTCGAGGGCAGGCGTGGCCTTCTCGATCAGCGTGCGGTCGAGCACCGCCTCCAGATGATGGTTCTGGCGCTCGGAGTGATAGATCTTCTGGCCCTTCTCTTCCTTCTGCTTGACGAACAGCTTCGAGAAATCGAGGCCCTTGGCCTTCCAGTGCGCGACCAGCCTGGTCTGGTCGAGCAGCTGAACCTGGCCGACCATCTCGTTGAAGGTACGGAAGCCGAGCGAAGCCATGATCTCGCGGACTTCCTCGGCGACGAAGAAGAAGTAGTTGATCACATGCTCGGGCTGGCCGGTGAAGCGCTTGCGCAGGACGGGGTCCTGAGTCGCGACGCCGACCGGGCAGGTGTTGAGATGGCACTTGCGCATCATGATGCAGCCGGCCGCGATCAAGGGCGCGGTGGCGAAGCCGAACTCGTCGGCCCCGAGCAGCGCGCCGATCACGACGTCACGGCCGGTGCGGAACCCGCCGTCGACCTGGACTACGATGCGGCTGCGCAGTCGCTCGCGCACCAGCGTCTGGTGGGTTTCGGCAAGGCCGATTTCCCACGGCGAGCCGGCGTGCTTGATCGAGGTCAGCGGCGAAGCGCCGGTGCCGCCCTCGAAGCCCGCGATGGTGACGTGGTCCGCGCGCGCCTTGGCGACACCCGCGGCGACCGTGCCGACGCCGATCTCGGAGACGAGCTTGACCGAGACGTCGCCCGTCGGGTTGACGTTCTTGAGGTCGTAGATGAGCTGCGCCAGATCCTCGATCGAGTAGATGTCGTGGTGCGGCGGCGGCGAGATCAGGCCGACACCCGGCGTCGAGTGGCGGACCTTGGCGATGGTCGCGTCCACCTTGTGGCCGGGCAACTGGCCGCCTTCGCCGGGCTTGGCGCCCTGCGCCATCTTGATCTGCATCATGTCGGAGTTGACGAGATACTCCGTGGTGACGCCGAAGCGGCCCGAGGCGACCTGCTTGATCGCCGAGCGCATGGAATCGCCGTTCGGCATCGGCTTGAAGCGGTCGGCTTCCTCGCCGCCTTCGCCGGTGTTCGACTTGCCGCCGATCCGGTTCATGGCGATCGCGAGCGTGGTGTGCGCCTCGCGCGAGATCGAGCCGAAGCTCATCGCGCCGGTGGCGAAACGCTTGACGATGTCCTTGGCCGACTCGACCTGGTCGAGCGGCACCGGCTTGCGCTTGTCCTCCTCGGCGTTCTTGATCCGGAACAGGCCGCGCAGCGTCAGCAGGCGCTCCGACTGCTCGTTCAAGATCTTTGCGAAGGCGCGATAGCGGTCCAGCGAATTTCCACGCGCGGCGTGCTGAAGCAGGCCGACCGATTCCGCGGTCCATGCATGGTCCTCGCCGCGGCTGCGATAGGCATATTCGCCACCGACGTCGAGCGAGGTCTTGTAGACCAGCGCCTCGCCGAACGCGTCGGCATGGCGGCGGACGGCTTCTTCCGCGATCTCGGCCAGGCCCACGCCTTCGACACGGGTATGCGTGCCGGCGAAGAACTTGCCGACGAAGTCCGCCTTCAGCCCGACCGCGTCGAAGATCTGCGCGCCGCAATAGGACTGGTAGGTCGAGATGCCCATCTTGGACATCACCTTCAAAAGGCCCTTGCCGATCGACTTGATGTAGCGCTTGACGATCTCATAGTCGTCGAGCGAGCCGGGCAGGCGGTCCTTCATCGCGATGATGGTCTCGAACGCCAAGTAAGGATTGATCGCTTCGGCGCCGTAGCCGGCGAGGCACGCGAAGTGATGCACTTCGCGCGGCTCGCCGGATTCGACCACGAGGCCGACCGACGTGCGCAGGCCGGTGCGGATCAGGTGATGATGCACGGCGGCGCAGGCCAGCAGCGAGGGGATCGGCACGCGGTCGCTGCCGACCATGCGGTCGGACAGGATGATGATGTTGACGCCTTCGCGCACCGCGCTTTCCGCGCGCGCGCAGAGTTCGTCGAGCACCTGGTCCATCCCGGCCGCGCCGAGGCCGGCGTGGAAGGTGGTGTCGAGCGTGCGCGACTTGAAGTGCGATTCAGCCACTTCCGAGATTGAGCGGATCTTTTCGAGATCGGCGTCGGTCAGGATCGGCTGGCGCGCTTCCAGACGCTTGGTGGTGGCGAGACCTTGCAGGTCGAACAGGTTCGGCCGCGGTCCGATGATCGAGACCAGGCTCATCACCAGCTCCTCGCGGATCGGGTCGATCGGCGGGTTGGTGACCTGCGCGAAGTTCTGCTTGAAATAGGTGAACAGCGGCTTGGCCTTGTCCGACAGCGCCGAGATCGGCGTGTCGTTGCCCATGGAGCCCGCTGCTTCCTCGCCGATGGAGGCCATCGGCGTCATCAGGATCGTGATGTCTTCCTGGCTGTAGCCGAACGCCTGCTGGCGATCGAGCAGCGACAGGTTGGAGCGCACGCCGGTGGTCGGCACCTTCGGCAGCTCCTCCAGCACGATCTGGGTCCGCTCCAGCCACTCCTTGTAGGGATGGCTCCTGGCGAGATCGGCCTTGATCTCGTCGTCGGGGATCAGGCGGCCCTGCTCGAGGTCGACCAGCAGCATCTTGCCGGGCTGGAGTCGCCACTTGGTGATGATCTGGTCCTCGGGGATGGTCAGCACGCCCATCTCGGACGCCATCACGATGCGGTCGTCCTTGGTCACGAGGTAACGCGCCGGCCGCAATCCGTTGCGGTCGAGCGTGGCGCCGATCTTGCGGCCGTCGGTGAAGGCGATCGCGGCGGGGCCGTCCCACGGCTCCATCAGCGCGGCGTGATATTCGTAAAAGGCGCGGCGCGTCTCATCCATCAGGGGATTGCCGGCCCACGCCTCCGGAATCATCATCATGACCGCGTGCGGCAGCGAGTAGCCGCCCTGCACCAGGAATTCGAGGGCGTTGTCGAAGCAGGCGGTGTCCGACTGTCCCTCGTAGGAGATCGGCCAGAGCCGGTTGATGTCCTTGCCGTAGAGCTCGGAGCTCACCGAGGCCTGGCGCGCCGCCATCCAGTTGGTGTTGCCGCGCAGCGTGTTGATCTCGCCGTTATGCGCGATCATGCGGTAGGGATGCGCCAGCGACCACGCCGGGAAGGTGTTGGTTGAGAAGCGCTGATGCACCAGCGCCAGCGCGCTCTCGAAGTCCTTCTCGTGCAGGTCGGGATAGTACTTGCCGAGCTGGTCGGCGAGGAACATGCCCTTGTAGATCACGGTGCGGCAGGACATCGAGCAGGGGTAATAGCCCG
>Ga0102590_1001497_pt1 | contig 34699 bp, 29 predicted proteins | sample AraplaMF_Col_mMF_FD_76859 | JGI IMG/M metagenome (GOLD analysis project Ga0102590, IMG submission 76859) | Arabidopsis root microbial communities from the University of North Carolina, USA - plate scrape MF_Col_mMF | ecosystem: Host-associated > Plants > Roots > Endosphere | place: USA... | reverse complement strand
AGGCGGCGTCAGGCTTGGGGAAGCGCGTGAACAAGCCCTGCACAATCATGGCGCGGGCGCCGGCCACGATTTCTTCCGCCGGCTGGGCGATGAACATCAGCGTGCCGCGCCACTGGTCCTTCAGGCCAACCAGCGTCTTCGCCGTTCCGACCCAGCTCGCCATGTGGATGTCGTGGCCGCAGCTATGGGCGACGAACACCTCCCGCCCGTTCCAGCTGGTCTTGTCGCGGCTCGCGTAGTCGAGGCCGGTCTTTTCTTCCATTGGCAGCGCATCGAGTTCGGTGCGCACCATGATGGTGGGCCCGTCGCCGTTCTTGTAGATGGCGACAAGGCCGGTCTTGCCTACGCCTTCGGTAACCTCGAAGCCGAGCGCGCGCATTTCCGCGGCCAGCCTTGCCGCGGTTTTCACTTCCTGAAAGGCAAGCTCGGGGTGGGCATGGATTTCCTTGTAGAGCGCGTCGAGCTTCGGATAGTCGCTCGCGAGCGAGGTCTCGATCGTCTTCTTCAGGTTGGCGACATCGAGCTGGGCATGGGCAGGCAGCGAGGCCGTCGCGAACAGTGCGGCGGACGACGCCAACAAGATGACAAATCGATTCATGGCCTGACGCTCCTTTGGACGCTTCGCTGCGGCGGGTTACGCTTCGCCTGACCCGCCTCTACAATCATGCCGGCATCCGGTGCATCGCGCAGATCTTGTTGCCGTCGAGATCGCGCAAATAAGCCAGATAGAGCTTGCCACCCGGAGCCTCGCGGATGCCCGGCGGATTTTCGCATGTCGTGCCGCCATTGGCGATACCGGCCGCGTGCCACGCATCGGCCTGCTCCGGCGAGTCGGCTGCAAAGCCGATGGTGCCGCCGTTCGCCGCCGTCGCCGGCTGGCCGTTGATCGGTTTGGTCACCGAGAACACGCCGGTCTTGGTGAAGTAGAAAATGCGGTGGCCGTCGACCTTGGCCGGCCGAACCCCGAGCGTGCCGAACAGGGCGTCATAGAACACCTTGGCCTTGTCGAGGTCGTTGGTGCCGATCATCACGTGCGAAAACATGTCGTCAATTCCTCCCCAGTTTTCCCGACGAACTACCGCGATCTGCGTTTTCGCATGGCGGAACAGCCTGCGCGGCGCTCGTTGCCAGGAATGTAGACGGCGGCATCGGCGTTGTACAAGCAGGTGTGGGGCAACCGGCGGAGGCCGGGCCGCGCCCGGCCGCTGGATGACCCAGGCCGTCAGATTACGTTTCGGTAATCCGGCACAGTTCCTGCCCCAAAACGCGGCGCCGCGACGCACCCCGGCATCTTGAAGCGCCGCAAGGGGAATTCCTACCTTTGGGATGCCAGCCGCGGCCTTTCGGCCGGAGGCGGCAAGGAGACGACAATGAGCTATTTCAAGACTGCCATCCTGTTGGCCGGTCTTACCGGCCTCTTCATGGGCGTCGGCTATCTGATCGGCGGCGCCAGCGGCGCCATGATCGCGCTCGTGATCGCCGCCGCGACCAACATCTTCGCCTACTGGAATTCGGACCGCATGGTGCTGTCGATGTACGGCGCCCATGAAGTCGACCGTAACAGTGCGCCCGATCTCGTCCACCTCGTGGCCGAGCTTGCCGGCCGCGCCGGCCTGCCGATGCCGCGCGTGTTCGTGATGGACGAGGCGCAGCCCAACGCGTTCGCCACCGGCCGCAACCCGCAGAACGCGGCGGTCGCGGTGACCACCGGCCTGATGCAATCGCTCAGCCGCGAGGAACTCGCCGGCGTGATCGCGCACGAGCTCGCGCACATCAAGCACCACGACACGCTGCTGATGACCGTGACCGCGACGATCGCCGGTGCGATCTCGATGCTGGCGCAGTTCGGCATGTTCTTCGGCGGCCACCGCGACAACAACCAGGGTCCGGGCGTCATCGGCTCGATCGCCATGATGATCCTGGCGCCGCTCGGCGCCATGCTGGTGCAGATGGCGATCAGCCGCACCCGCGAATACGCCGCCGACGACATGGGCGCGCGGATCTGCGGCCAGCCGATGTGGCTGGCGTCGGCCTTGAGCAAGATCGCGGGCGCCGCGCATGTGGTCCCGAATCCGGAAGCCGAGCGCAATCCGGCCACCGCGCACATGTTCATCATCAACCCGCTGTCGGGTCACGGCATGGACAATCTGTTCACGACGCACCCGTCGACCGAGAACCGCATCGCCGCGTTGCAGCAGCTCGCGGCGCAGATGGGCGCGCAGGGCGGAACGCTTTCCATGGATACCCGCGGCAACTATCCGCGCCGCGGCCCTTGGGGGCGGCCCTCGGCCTCGCGCGGACCGTGGGGATAGAAAGAAAGCGAAGGTTGAGACCTCATACTCAGCTGTCATCACCCGCGAAAGCGGGTGATCCAGTATTCCAGAGACGTTTGTAATTGAACCGATAAGGCGCGGCGTACTGGGTCCCCCGCCTGCGCGGGGGACGACGGATTCGGTGCGGCGCCGATCAGGGCATCTCGACCAACCTCAAAACGCCGTATACCCGCCGTCGATCACAAAACAATCCGCCGTATGATACGACGATGCCTTGCTCATGATGTACACGGCGATGCCGCCAAAGTCCTCGGGCTCGCCGAAGCGGCGCACCGGGATGCGCGGCATCACGTTGGCGACGAATTTGTCATTCCCCATGAGGCCGGCGGTCATGTCGCTCTTGATCCAGCCGGGCAGGATCGCGTTCGCGGTGACGCCGTAGCGGGCAAGCTCCACCGCGAGCGCGCGGCACAGCGCGTTCAGCGCGGCCTTGGTGCCGGCATAATGCTCGTTGCGCGCGGTGCCGAACAGCGATGCAAGGCTGGAGGTCGCAACCAGCCGGCCGAATTTGTCGCCGGCCTCGGCGCGCTCGGTCATGTGGCGGGCGGCGGCCTGAAATACGTGGAAGACACCGTCGAGATTGGTCGCGAACATTTTTCGCCATTCCTCCTCGGTGCGGTCGATGAAGGCGCGCCGTCCGCCGCCGCCGATGCCGGCATTGGCGAAGCAGCCGTCGACCCGGCCGAACGTATCCAGCGTCGCCTTCATCGCTGATTTCACCGAGGCCGGATCGGAGACGTCGCAGACCTGCGTATGCACCTTGCCGGGCCCTGCCGACATGGTTGCGGCCGCCTTGCCGTTCTTCTCCGCGTTGCGGCCCCAGATCGAGACATTGCAACCGGCCGCATTCAGCGCCTGCGCGATGCCGAGGCCGATGCCGCCATTGCCGCCGGTGATCACGGCCGTGCGGCCGGTGAGGTCAAAGATGCTCATGAGATGTTTCCATTTTGTTTTGGAACAGATGTGCGCCCGGTGGCGGGCAGATGTTCTGGCGCAAGCATGGACAACGCCATCAGGAAAATCAAATATGGGCGCGACATCAACCCGTCTTCTCTTCCGCGCAGCGAAATAGCGCGTAAACACAAGTCATGAGGAAGCAATGCAGTTCAAGCACGTCACGCTCGATTTCGACGGCCCGGTCGCGATTCTCAAGCTCGATCACCAGGAGGTCATGAACGCGGTCTCGATGGATATGCTGGGCGGTCTTTCCGAGGCGCTGGATGCGATCGAGGACAAGCGCGACGAGGTGCGCTGCGTCGTGTTGACGGGCGCGGGGCGCGCCTTCTGCACCGGCGCCAACCTGCAGGGCCGCGGCAACCAGAAAGCAGGCAAGAGCAATGCCGGGCAATCGCTGGAAATCGGCTTCCATCCATTCCTGCGGCGGCTGCGCCGGCTGCATTGCCCGATCGTGTCGGCGGTCAACGGTCCCGCCGCCGGCGCCGGGATGAGCTTTGCGCTGATGGGCGACATGATCCTGTGCGCGCGCTCGTCCTATTTCCTGCAGGCGTTCCGCCGCATCGGCCTGGTGCCGGATTGCGGCTCGACATGGCTGCTGCCGCGGATCATCGGCAAGGCGCGCTCGGTCGAATTGTCGCTGATGGGCGAGCGGCTGCCGGCGGAAAAGGCGCTGGAATGGGGCCTCATCAACCGCGTCTATGACGATGCCGTCCTGATGGAAGAGGCGATGAAGCTCGCGCATGAGCTGGCCAATGGGCCGACGGTCGCGCTGTCGCTGATCCGGAAACTCTATTGGGATTCGTCGGAAAACTCGTTCGAGGAGCAGCTCAACCTCGAATACGAGTCGCAACGCGTCGCGGGCTCGACGGAAGACTTCAAGGAAGGCGTCACCGCGTTCCTGGAAAAGCGTCCCGCCAAGTTCAGGGGCAAATGATCGAGGACCAACTCGGACGCTGCGTCGCCTCCTGGTATCCGGGAGCTGTCGGCGTCGCCGGTGCTGCAAAGCTTTCCGGCGGCGCCAGCCAGGAGACCTGGACGTTCGACATCGTGCACGCGAGCGGCAATGTCGGCGCCATCCTGCGCCGCGCGCCGCCGGGCTATGGCGCCTCGCCCGGGCGGGCCGCGGGCCTCGATGCCGAAGCCACCCTGATGCAGCTTGCGCACGACGCCGGGCTGCCGTCGCCGCGGGTGATGCATGTGCTGAGGCCCGAGGAGGAGCTCGGCCGCGGCTTCATCATGCAGCGGATCGAGGGCGAGACCATCGCGCGCAAGATTCTGCGCGACGAGCAGTTCGCCAAGGCGCGGCCGATATTGGCGCGGCAGCTCGGGCGCGTCATCGCCGGCATTCACGGCCTGCCGGCTTTGAGGCTGCCGACGCTGCGCGAGATGAGCACGACCAGGGAGATCGCCGACCTCGAACGGGAATACCGCAGCTTCAACTGGCCGCGCCCGGTGTTCGAGCTGGCGCTGCGCTGGCTGCGCGAGCGCGATCCCGGGCCGTCGAGCGAGGTGACGCTGGTGCATGGCGATTTCCGCAACGGCAACCTGATCATCGGCCCCGACGGCGTACGCGCGGTGCTGGACTGGGAGCTCGCGCATTTCGGTGACCCCATGGAGGATCTCGGCTGGATCTGCGTCAACTCCTGGCGCTTCGGCGAAATCGACAAGCCGGTCGGCGGCTTCGGCACGCGCGAGGAGCTGTTCGCGGGTTATGAGGAAACGGGGCGCAAGGTCGATGCTGACCGGGTGATGTTCTGGGAGGTGATGGGCACGCTGCGCTGGGGCATCATGTGCTGCGGCATGATGCAGCGCTTCCGGCAAGGCCCTGACCATTCGATGGAGCGCGCCATGATCGGCCGCCGCTCCTCGGAGACCGAAATCGATTTGCTGCGACTGCTTGCTCCGAGGGGAGGGTGAAATGCAGGATGAACCGACACCCACCGAACTGATCAAGGCGGTCGTAGATTTTTTGCGCAACGAGATCGCGCCTGATATCAAGGGCCACAATGCCTTCAAGCTGCGCGTCGGCATCAACGCGCTGGACCTCGTCACGCGGCAATTGGCGTTGGCGGACGGGAGCGATGCCGCGGAGCTCGCTCGGTTGAAACAGTTGCTGGATGCGGACGGGTCGCTGATCGACCTCAACCGCGTGCTGTCGGAAAAGATCGCGACGGGCGAAGTCGATCTGGAGACACCCGGGCTCGTCGAGCACCTCTGGCAGACCACGATGGACAAGCTCGCCGTCGACCAGCCGAACTATGCGTCGTACAAACGCGAACTCGGAAAATCGTAGGATGGGTAGAGCGAAGCGAAACCCATCGCTAGCGGCTCGGCTGTCAAGGATGGGTTTCGCTTCGCTCTACCCATCCTACAAGGCCAGCGCTAGCTCTCTCCGTCATTGCCTGCGACAAACGCGAAGCGTTTGCGCAAGGGAGCGCAAGCGACGAAGCAATCCATCTATCCTCGCGCTGAGGCATGGATTGCTTCGCTGCGCTCGCAATGACGGGATGGAGCGTCGCGATCCCTACCGCCCCAGCCATTTCGGCGGGCGCTTCTCGGCGAACGCCTTCGGCCCCTCGATGTAATCCTGCGAGGCCGCCATCGCCTTCACGGCCGGGTACTCCCGCTGCTCGGCGATCGCCTGTTCCAGCGAGCCGTCGAGCCCGCGCTGGATCGCCTGCTTGGAGGCACGGATCGACATCGGCGAATTCTTGCAGATCGTCTCGGCCCAGCGCTCGGCAGCAGCCAGCGCTTCGCCTTGCGGAACCACCTCGTTGACGAAACCAAGCTCGAGCCCCTCCCTGGCGGAGACATGGCGCGCGGTGAGGATCATGCCCATGGCGCGCTTCAGCCCGATCTGCCGCGGCAGGCGGTGCACGCCGCCGGCCAGCGCGGCGAGGCCGACGCGCGGCTCGGGCAGGGCGAAGGTGGCGTTCTCCGCGGCAATGATCAGGTCGCAGGCCAGCGCGATTTCAAAGCCGCCGCCCATGGCGACGCCATTGACGGCGGCGATGATCGGCTTGTCGCAGTCGAACCGCGAGGTGAGGCCGGCAAAGCCGCCCTTGTCCCAGCCGCGTTTGCCGCCCGCCGCCTGCCATTTCAGGTCGTTGCCGGCGCAGAACGCCTTGTCGCCGGCGCCGGTGACGATCGCCACCCACTGCTCGGGATCGGCGGAGAAATCGTCGAACACCTTGTTGAGTTCGAAATGCGCGTCGATATGCAGCGCATTGTACACTTCGGGCCGCGACAGCGTGATGATCGTGATCGGCCCCTTGCGCGTCACCTTGGAATATTTCAGGTCCATGTTGGCTCCCATGTCGATTTTCTGCCGAGAAGAATATTGGCAGGGATCATAGCGCGAGGCAGGTGTGTGAAACCATCCAATTACGCGGGGCGACCGTGCATGCCAAGGCGGATACCGTTGCTTGACTTGCGGCTCGCCTTCTCAGCTAAATCAACCCGTGCAGGAGCGCTCCGTAGCGCCTAAACGCAAAAGCAATAACGACATCTCCGGGAGAGCCACCTTGGATTTCAACCTGCCTGCCGATCTCGTTGCCTATCTCGAAGAGCTCGACCGCTTCATCGCGCGCGAGATCAAGCCGCTGGAAGAAGCCGACGACAACATCCGCTTCTTCGACCACCGCCGCGAATGGGCGCGCACCGATTTCGAAAACGGCGGGCTGCCGCGGCATGAATGGGAAGCGCTGCTGCGCAAGGCCAAAAACCTCGCCGACGCCGCCGGCCATCTGCGCTTCGCAATCCCGAAGCGCTACGGCGGCAAGGATGGTTCCAACCTCTGGATGGCCGTGATCCGCGAGCATTTCGCCTCGCAGGGCCTTGGCCTGCACAATGACCTGCAGAACGAGCATTCGATCGTCGGCAATCTTCCGCTCGTCACCATGCTCGACCGCTACGGCACCGACGATCAGAAGGCGATGATCGACGGATCGATCACGGGCAAATACCGCATCACGTTTGGTCTGACCGAGCCCAATCACGGCTCGGATGCGACCCATATGGAAACCAGGGCGGTGCAGGCGACCCGCGACAACGTCAAGGGCTGGATCATCAACGGCGAGAAGATGTGGACGACCGGCATGCATGTCGCCACCCATTGCGCGCTGTTCGCCCGCACCTCGGGAAATGACGGCGACGCGCGCGGCATCACCTGCTTTTTGGTGCCGGCAAAGAGCGAGGGCGTGAAGGTCGAGGAATATATGTGGACCTTCAACATGCCGACCGACCATCCGCGCGTCAGTTTTACGGATGTGTTCGTGCCCGAGGATGCGCTGTTCGGCGAAGTCGGCCGCGGCCTGTCGCTGGCGCAGTGCTTTGTGCATGAGAACCGTATCAGGCAGGCGGCGAGCTCGCTCGGCGCCGCGGTCTACTGCATCAACGAGAGCGTCAAATATGCCCGCGAGCGAAAGCCGTTCGGCAAGGCGCTGGCCGAGAACCAGGCGATCCAGTGGCCGCTGGTGGAGCTGGCGACGCAGGCGGAAATGCTGCGGCTTCTGATCCGCAAGACCGCGTGGGAGATGGACCAGCTCACCCAGGCGCAGGTCGAGCACACGCTGTCCGATCGGGTCTCGATGTGCAACTACTGGGCAAACCGCCTGTGCTGCGAGGCCGCGGACCGCGCCATGCAGGTGCATGGCGGCATGGGCTATTCGCGCCACAAGCCGTTCGAGCACATCTACCGCCACCACCGCCGCTACCGCATCACCGAAGGCAGCGAGGAAATCCAGAAGCGCAAGGTGGCGGGATTCCTGTTCGGCTATATGGGGGCGGGGAAATACTAGGAGCAAAGTCATGGAAGGTGGGTGCACGTGCAGACATATCCGCTATCGCCTGAGCGGCAGGCCGATGATCGTGCATGCCTGCCATTGCAGCTGGTGCCAGCGCGAGACCGGCACCGTGCACGCGGTCAATGCGCTCTATGAGGCCGACAGGGTCGAGCATATCGGAAATGAGCCCGAGATCATCGACACGCCGTCAGCCAGCGGCAAGGGCCAGCGCATCGCGCGCTGCCCGGTCTGCAAGGTCGCGGTCTGGAGCAACTACCCCGGCTCCGGGCCCGCGGTGCGGTTCGTCCGCGTCGGCACCATGGACGACCCGAGCCAGTGTCCGCCCGACGTTCACATCTTCACGTCAACCAAGCAGCCCTGGGTAACGTTGCCGCCGGGCGCAAAGGCGTTTGCCGAATTCTACAATCCCGCCGAGGTCTGGTCGGATGAGGCCAGGGCGCGCCACCGCGCCGCGCGGGAGAAGATGAAGAAGTAGGCGTAGCTATTACGCCGTCATTGCGAGGAGCGAAGCGACGAAGCAATCCATGGCGCGTCAAGCGGATAGGTGGATTGCTTCGCTTCGCTCGCAATGACGGCATAGTGGCCGATGGTGGGCACGCTTCGCTTTGCCCACCCTACGAAGCTTCGCTCGCAATGATAACTTAATTCACCTGCCGATCCTTGCCCGCCCAATACGGCTCGCGCAGATTCCGCCGCAAGATCTTTCCCGACGGATTGCGCGGCAGCGCCTCCAGGAAATCCACCGACTTCGGCGTCTTGAATCCTGCGATGCGTTCGCGGGTAAAATTGATGATGTCGGTGGCGGTCGCCTGCTTGCCCGGCTTCATCACCACGATCGCCTTTACCGCTTCGCCCCATTTGTCGTCGGGAATGCCGATCACGGCGGCTTCGGCGACATCAGGGTGATCGCACAGCGCGCTCTCGACCTCGGCCGGATAGATGTTCTCGCCGCCCGAGATGATCATGTCCTTGATGCGGTCGTGGATGTAGAGATAGCCGTCCTCGTCCATGTAGCCGGCATCGCCGGTGCGCAGCCAGCCGTCGCTGCCGAGCGTCCTGGCGCTCGCCTCCGGCAAATTCCAGTAGCCAACCATGTTGGAGCCGGAGCGGGTCGCGATCTCGCCGACCTGGCGCGGCGGCAGGTGGTTGCCGTCGGGATCGAGGATCGCGATCTCGATGCCGGGCAGCGCCTTGCCGGCGGAGCGCATGCGTTCCAGTCCCTCGACATGATCCTCGGGCGGCAGGGCGACGATGGTGCCGGTGGTTTCGGTCATGCCGTAGAGCTGGACGAAGCCGCATTTGAAGACGTCGATGCACTCCTTCAGCAGCGCCGCCGGGATCGGCGAGGCGCCGTACAGCATGTATTTCAGGCGGGAGAAATCGACCTGCCGCGCCCGCGGCTGCCGCACCACGAACTGCATCGCGGCCGGCACCATGAACAGTTTTGTAATGCCGGATTGCTCGAAGAAGTCGAGCACCCTGGTCGGATCGAACTCACGCGCGATCACGCCCTTGGCGCCGTGATAGAGGCCCATCACGCCCCAGCCGGAGCCGCCGATATGGAACACCGGCATCGCCACCAGCGTGACGTCATCCGTCGTCCATTTGTTCCATTCCGGCTTCTCGGCCGCGCTGCCGGCATTCGCGAGGTTGAAGAAGTTGGCATGCGACAGCATCGCGCCCTTGGGCTTGCCCGTGGTGCCCGAGGTGTAAAGCTGGATCGCGATGTCCTTCGGGCTGATCGGCAGCTTCGGATCGCTGGCGCTGGCGGCGTCGCGCCAGGCGACAAAATCCTGCCATTCCGGCGCGCCGCCTTCGGTGGTGATGACCGTGCGGACATCGGGCAATTGCGGCTTGATGTTGCGCACCTGCGCGATGAACTCAGGGCCGACGAACAACACGGGCGCCTTGCAGTCGCCGACGATGAACGCGACCTCGGGGCCGGCAAGGCGCCAGTTGACCGGCGCCATCACCACATTGGCCTTCATCGCGCCCATCAGCAGTTCGAAATAGAAGTCGCTATTCTTGCCGAGATAGGCGATCCGCTCGCCCGGCTTGACGCCCATGGCAATCAACGCATTCGCGACGCGGTTGGTCTTGATATCGAACTCGGCGAAGGTGGTCTGGCGGCCCTCGAACTCATAGGCGATGGCGTCGCCGCGCGTTTTGGCGCGATCGCGCACCATGTCGGCAAGGTTGGTCAGTTGCGCTGGTGCAGACATGTCTCTCCCGTATCGTCTTGTTATCGTTGCGCGGAGTTTGGCGATATCCGCGGGCAAAGACAATACGGGAGGGGCGAGTCTGGCGGTCGACGTGAAAAGCTATTGCGGCCGGTCGGTCTTCTTGCCCAGAACCAGTGTCCAGCCATTATCCGTCCGGACCAGCTTGGCTTCCTGGTCGTAGGACGCCTTGTCATTGACCCACGCCTTCATGTCGACGTGCGTGTCGTCCTTCCAGGCCGTGATCTCCCAGTTTTCGTACTGCTTAGCCTTGTATTTGAATTCCTGCGTCGGCGGGTCGCTGCCCATCGACCAGACCGCAATGTCGAAGTTGCGTTCGCCGGCATCGTTCTGGTCGATCGCGATCAGAAATTTCGCATTCGGCGAGAGTGCCAGATTGTCGGATACGAGAATCTCGCTGCCTGTACGTCGGCTGACAAGCAAGTAGTCAGCGCCTTCGTAGTATCCTCTTGTGATCAAGTAGGATCGGATTGGGGGGAAATACTTCTCGATTTTGAAAACGAGGCACTTTTCGACGTTGTCAGCATCGCATGCGGCACGATTGCCGATGTAGTTCTTCGTTTTTCCGCCATCCAGATTGATCGTCAGCCTGTCCCCCTCGCGTGCGAACATCCCCTTCAATTTCGTCTTGCAGGCAGGCTCCTCAATGAGGTCCTTGGTCTCGCACACGATCGCCGTCTGAGGGGCGGTGAGTTGGCCCAGCGCAGGGCCGACCGACAGCGGAACGCAAGGAAGGAGGAGCAACGGACGAAGCAAACTCAACATGATCAATGCAACCCGCAGGATATGGACCGGGCCAACATAGCTGCGGCCGTCACCATTGCCCAGGGTCTGGCGCTGGCCTCGAAGCGGACGCGCAAGAAAGCATCACCCCCGCGAAGCCCTGTCCTTCTCGTTCTGCGCCTTGATCGAGTCGCGGGCCTTGTTCCAGTCGTCGTCGCTCCAGTCGCGCAACTGGTAGAAGTTCCCGCCCATCGCCAGCGCCTGGCCGCCGTCCATGGCGATGGTCTCGCCGTTGATCCAGTCGCAGCCGCCGGAAATCAGGAACACGGCGAGGTTCTGCAGTTCCTCCATGGTGCCGACCCGGCCCATCGGGTTCTGCGCCCTTGTGCGCGCGCCGGCTTCGTCACCGGGCTTGATGCGCTTGCTCATGCCCTCGGTCGGGATTTCGCCCGGCGCAATGGTGTTGAGGCGGATGCCGTGCTTGCCCCATTCGACCGCCAGCGACATCGTCATGGCGTGGATCGCCGATTTGCTCATCGCCGACGGCACCACATAGGGCGAGCCGTTGCGCACCCAGGTCACGGTGATCGACACCACATTGCCAGGCAGCTTGGCGGCGATCCAGCGCCGGCCCACCGCATGCGTCACGTAGAAGGTGCCGTGCATGACGATGTTGGCGACGGCGTCGAAGCCGCGCGGCGACAGATCTTCCGAGCGCGAGATGAAATTGCCCGCGGCGTTGTTGATGAGATCGGTGAGCGGACCCGAGGCCCAGATCTGTTCGATCATCTCGTCGACCGCCATCGCATTGCGGATGTCGACGCCGTGGCTGATGACGCGGCCGCCGTGAAGATCCATCAATTCGGTCGCGGTCTCGTCGCATACAATTTTGCGGCGGCCGCAGATATGGACTTCGGCTCCCAGTTGCAGAAACCGCGCCGCCATGGACTTGCCGAGGCCGGTGCCGCCTCCGGTTACGAGGATCCGTCGCCCGGCGAGAAGCTGATCGTTGAACATCGTTTCCACCCACGGGATTGTCTGTTAATTGACCGATTGACTAAAACCGGACAACGGCCTTTGTGTAAAGCGCCAAGAACGAAGTGTGGAGGATTTTAATCATGGAGCAACGCGTCTCGATCTCGATTTCGGACGGCATTGCCGATGTCCGGCTGGTGCGGGCCGACAAGATGAATGCGCTCGATGCCGCGATGTTCGAGGCGCTGGTGGCTGCAACCGAGCGGCTGGCCCATGAAAAGGGCGTCAGGGTGGTCGTATTGTCAGGGGAGGGACGGGCGTTCTGCGCCGGCCTCGACATGGGACGCTTCCAGGCCATGAAGGAACACGGCGGTAACGGGGTCGCTGGTGGCGAGAAGCGCGACCTGACTGCACGCACGCATGGCATTGCGAATTTTCCGCAGCAGGCGGTGTGGGGCTGGCGCCAGCTTCCGGTGCCGGTGATTGCCGCGATCCAGGGCGTTGCGTTCGGCGGCGGCTTCCAGCTCGCGCTCGGCGCCGACATGCGCTTCCTGACGCCGGATGCGCGGATGTCGATCATGGAAATCAAATGGGGCCTGGTGCCCGACATGGCGGGCACGCCGATCCTCGCGAGCCTCGTCCGCGACGATATCCTGCGCGAACTCACCTATACCGGGCGCATCTTCTCCGCCCAGGAAGCCATGAGCTACGGCCTCGCGACGCGGATCTGCGACGATCCGCGTGCGGCCGCCTTCGAGGTGGCGCGCGAAATCGCCGGCAAGAGCCCGGATGCGATCCGCGCCGCCAAGCGCATGCTGGGCAAGCTGTCGGTCGACCCGGCGCCGGCGCTGCTTGCCGAATCCGTCGAGCAGCAGAAGCTGCTCGGCAGCCCCAACCAGACCGAGGCCGTGCGCGCCAACATGGAAAAACGCGCGCCGCGGTTTTCGGAGGCGGGATAATTTCACCGGTCATTCCGGGATGGTCCGAAGGACCAGACCCGGAATCTCGAGGTTCCGGGTTCTCGCTTCGCGAGCCCCGGAACGACTAACAGCTTTCAAACCCGACAACAGATCGGAACGAGATAAATGTCAGCCTCCCAACTCTTCCCCGGCATCATCAGCGGCGAGCGCCGGCGTAGCCATGACGAAATCGCCGATCGCGCCGAGCGAATCGCCAGCGGGCTGCAGAAGCTCGGCGTCAAGCAGGGCGACAGCGTCGCCATGCTGATGCGCAACGACATCGCCTTCATCGAGGCGGCCTATGCGGCGATGCGGCTCGGCGCCTATGGCGTGCCGGTCAACTGGCACTTCAAGCCGGAAGAGATCAATTATGTGCTGAAGGATTCCGGCACCTCGGTCCTGATCGCGCATGCCGACATGCTGCACCAGCTGCGCGAGGCGATACCGGAAGGAATTACCGCGCTCAGCGTGCCGACGCCGCCGGAAATCCTCGCGAACTACAAGATCAATCCGGACCACCTGACGACGCCCGATTTCGCGATCGACTTCGAATCCTGGCTGCAGCAGCACAAGCGCTATGACGGGCCGGCGGTGCCGCAGCCGCAGAACATGATCTACACCTCGGGCACCACGGGCCATCCCAAGGGCGTGCGCCGCTTCGCGCCGACGCCGGAGCAGACCGCCGGCGCCGAGCGCATGCGCGCGATGATCTACGGCCTCAAGCCCGGCGCCCGCGCGCTGCTGCCGGGACCGCTCTATCATTCCGCGCCGAACGCGTTCGGCCTGCGCGCCGGCCGCCTCGGCGGTGCGCTGGTGATCATGCCGCGCTTCGACGCCGAGGAATTCTTGCGCGTGATCGAAACCGAGAAGGTCGACACCGTCTTCATGGTGCCGACCATGTTCATCCGGTTGATGAAGCTGCCGGAAGAGGTGCGCAGGAAATACGACATGTCGTCGCTGCGCCACATCATCCACGCCGCCGCGCCATGCCCCGCCGACGTCAAGCGCGCGATGATCGAATGGTGGGGGCCGATCATTTATGAGTTCTACGGCTCGACCGAGTCGGGCGCCGTCACCTTTGCCACCTCCGAGGACGCGCTGAAGAAGCCGGGCACCGTCGGCAAGATTTCGCCCGGCGCGGAGCTGCGCTTCATCGGCGATGACGGCAGGGAGCTGCCGCAGGGCGAGATCGGCGAAATCTATTCACGCATCGCAGGCAATCCGGACTTCACCTACCATAACAAGCCGGAAAAGCGCGCCGAGATCGACCGCGAGGGATTCATCACCTCGGGCGACGTCGGCTATATCGACGCCGACGGCTATGTCTTTATCTGCGACCGCAAGCGCGACATGGTGATCTCGGGCGGCGTCAACATCTATCCCGCCGAGATCGAGGCGGCGCTGCATGCGATTCCTGGCGTGCATGATTGCGCGGTGTTCGGCATTCCCGATGCCGAGTTCGGCGAGGCGCTGATGGCCGTGGTGGAGCCGCAACCGGCGGTGGCGCTCGATACCGCCTCCATCCGCGCGCAGCTCAAGGTCTCATTGGCGGACTACAAGGTTCCAAAACACATCGAGATCCAGTCCAACCTGCCGCGCGAGGATTCCGGCAAGATCTTCAAGCGCCGCCTGCGCGATCCCTATTGGGAGCGGGCGGGGCGAAAGATCTAGCCCCGCATCTCACGAGACGAAACAGAAGAGCGGCCCTCGTAAGGGCCGCATTCTGTCGCTCGCCTGTCGTATCGCACTGCTATCCGCTGATGCAGGGCGCGGCATTGATTCCCGTGGGGCTATTGGTCGCTGGAACAGTCATCGCCCTGTCACAGAAATCTGTCAGGGGACGGGTATGGGTAGTGACGGCTTGAGTGAAGAGAGCCCGGAGCGGCGCTTTCGTACCTTGTTTATTTCCGATGTCCATCTCGGAGCCCGCGGCTCGCAAGCCGACCGCTTGCTGGACTTCCTTAAGGCTCACGACGCCGACACCATCTATCTCGTCGGCGATATCGTCGACGGATGGGCGCTGAAGTCGAGCTGGTACTGGCCGCAATCGCACAACGACTTCGTGCAGAAGATGCTGCGCAAGGCGCGCAAGGGCGCCAAGGTCGTCTACGTGCCGGGCAATCACGACGAGTTTCTGCGCAACTATTACGGCACGCATTTCGGCGGCATCGACGTGGTGGAAAACATCATTCACGAAGGGGCCGACGGCAAGCGCTATTTGATCATCCACGGCGACATCTTCGACCTCGTGGTGCAGAACGCGCGCTGGCTCGCCCATCTCGGCGACAAGGCCTATGACTTCGCCATCCAGATGAACCGGCTGGTCAACTTCTTCCGGCGCATGTTCGGCGTGCCCTATTGGTCGCTGTCGCAATGGGCCAAGCTGAAGGTCAAGAACGCCGTCAATTATATCGGAGCGTTCGAGAAGACGCTGGCCGGCGAGGCGCGGCGGCATGGCGCCGACGGCGTGATCTGCGGGCACATCCACTATGCCACCATCCGCGACGAGCACGGCATCCGCTACATGAACTGCGGCGACTGGGTGGAAAGCTGCACTGCGCTGGTCGAGCACGAGGACGGCCGGTTCGAGATCATCACCTGGGCCGATCCGGAGCGGCGGGCGGCGCCGGTTCCCCGGGTCGCCGCGCGCGCGGCATAACGGGGGCGGGCGGACTACATTTGTAGCGAAATACCCGCATTTCGCCGCCCGTAATCACGGCAAATCGTCTTGCCGGCCTGTCGGTCGCCGCGTTACAAATTGCGGATGCCAGAACCTGTCCAGAATCCTCCCATTGGCGCGGCCGATATCGAGGCTGCCGCCAAGGTCGTAGCACCCTTTGCGGTGCGCACGCCGCTCTTGACGTTTCCCGTGCTCAACGAGCGCGTCGGGACCAAGGTCTTCCTGAAGCCCGAAATGCTGCAGCGGACCGGATCCTTCAAATTCCGCGGCGCCTTCAACAAGCTGGCCTCGATCCCGCAGGACAAGCGCGTTGGCGGGGTTGTGGCGTTCTCCTCCGGCAACCACGCCCAGGGCGTGGCGGCGGCGGCGCAGATCCTGAACATGCAGGCCACCATCGTGATGCCCGCGGATTCGCCCGTCACCAAGCGCGAGCGCACCAAGGGCTACGGCGCCGAGGTCGTGCTCTATGACCGCGACAAGGACGACCGCGAGGCCATCGCCAACGGCATTGCGGCCAGGCGCGGCGCGACGCTGGTCCGCCCCTATGACGATCCCTTCGTCATCGCAGGGCAGGGCACCGCCGGCCGCGAGATCGCCGAGGACATGATGGCGCTCGGGCTCAGCCCCGACATCGTGGTCGCGCCGGCCTCGGGCGGCGGGCTGATCGCCGGCGTCGCGACGGCGGTGAAGTCGAAGTTCCCGCAGGCGCAGGTGATCGTCGCCGAGCCCAAGGACTATGACGACCATGGCCTGTCGCTGCGCGCCGGCCATCGCGAGGCCCATCACGCCGCCGGCCGCACCATCTGCGATGCGCTGATGGCGGCGATGCCGGGCGAACTCACCTTCTCGATCAACAGCAAGCTGCTGGCGAACGGCGTGATCGCTTCCGACGAGGAAGTCGGCGCGGCGGTCGCCTATGCCTATCGCGAGTTGAAGCTGGTGGTGGAGCCCGGCGGCGCCGTCGGTCTCGCCGCGCTGCTGGCCGGCCGGATCGACGTGAAGGGCAAGAACGTCGTCATCGTGCTCTCCGGCGGCAATGTCGATGCGGACCTGTTCGCCAGACTGGTCGCCTGATCCTCTCCATTCAAACGAAAGCGGGCAGAGCATGTGCTCTGCCCGCTTTTGCATGTGTCCGAAGCTTCAGGTCAGCGCCGCCCAAAACCTCCACCGAACCCTCTGCCGAAGCCACCACCGCCGAATGAACCGCGGCCGGCGAAGCGGCTGAAACCTCCGCCGCCCATGCGGCTGCCGAAATGACGCGGCCCGCCGCCCATCATCGGTCTCCTCATCATCATCGGCTTGTTCATACGCATCGGATGGTTGTGCATCCTCGGATGCAGGGACGAGACCTTGCCGAACCTGCCGCCGTTCCTGCCGAAATTGCCGGGCATGGAATGGCCCTTGCCGGGCAGACCCGTCATCCTGCCGGCGTTGCCCTTGTTGAAGCCGCCGTGGACCGGGTTGTTCGCGTTCATTCCCCTGGCGGGCAGCGTGACGATTTTGGACGACATCGGCATATGGGCATGGGAACCGAAATTCCCGGGCCTGAAGTTCGGCGACTGCTTCGCCAGATGCGTGAACTGCATCAGCGGCACGGCCTTCGGCGCGGCCTGCAGGTGCAACGCGGACTTGGCGTAGGGGCTGCTCGCATAATTGTCGGCGAACGTCTTGTAGGCGAACGGCGAGTTCGCAAGCACCGCCTTGTGCCATGCCTTCGCCAGCTGCAGGTTGCCGAGCAGCACCCGGACGTGGTCGCACAGCGGGTCATTCGGGTACAGGCGGATGAACTCCTCATAATATTCGGGCGAGCCTTCCGACAGCACGTAGTCGTAGGCCTGGCGCACCGAGCGCGAGGGCAGGTTCGACGCCACCTGCATGATCGGGGTGCGATCCGGCGCGCGGCCGGCGGCCATCACGGTATCGCCGAAGAAATAGAAATCGGAGGTGAGCGACGAGCTTTCCCAGGGCGTCTGGCGGCCGTTGGTCGCCGTGTTCACCTCGAGGCGGACGCGCTTGAACAATTGCTCGATCGGCAGGTTGGGCACGCGCGCGCTGTTCAGGAACGCGGACGTATAGGGGCTGTGGTTGCCGTCACCATCCTGGGCCTCCATTCCCGGGGCCGTCGAGTAGCCGACGATCGAGCCGTTCGGCGCATCGACGATGGCAAGTCCGCGGCTGGTGTCGCTGGCTTCCGGGAACGGATTGTTGCGGCAGGCATCGAGCACGACGATACGCATCCGGCTCGGGATGGATTCCAGCGTGCCCATCATGTCGACCAGCCGCAGCGAATTGCCGTCGAGATCGGACTGCGAGGAGATCTTCGCATCGACCGGAAGCAGGTAGTTTTCGCCCGCCACCTGCACGCCGTGGCCGGCATAATAGATCATCGCAACCGTGCGGGGACCGCGCTCGGCCACCCTGGCGGAGAAATCCTGCACCACCTTCACCATCTCGCCGCGCGTCAGGTCCGTCGCCTGGGTTACCTCGAAGCCCGCCGAGTTCAGAAGCTGCGCGACGGATTGCGCGTCGTTGCCGGGATTGGCGAGCTTCGGCGCGGCCTGGTAGTTCGAATTGCCGATCACCAGCGCGACGCGCTCTTCCGGCGGCGGCGCCTGCATGCCGGTGCGGATGTCGGCACTCGGGGCTTCGGCAAAAGCCAGGCCGGTGGCCGCGAAGCCCAGCAGGCCCGCGAGCAGGCCGGTGCGTAACAGCGATGACTTGAAACGGGACATGACGGTCTCCTGGAACGGATGCGCGCAGCAGCGACTTGCTGCGGGAACGCTAGGCCGACTCGACGCCCTGGTACGTGACGCCGGTCACGCTGTCGCCGGCGCGCCGCCGCACTTGCGGCGGTTCGGCGCAGCTGACAATCTCGGGTTGCCGAACGGTCGAAGGAGCCCGCCATGGGGTAAGCTTCGGACTAAAGGCTGCGATCGCAATCATCACGGCGGTGCTCGCCGCCGCGGCGCTGGCCCAGGCGAGCCAGGTGTTCGCGCCGCTGGCGGCGGCTATCTTCATCATTGCCGTGGTGTGGCCGATTCAGCGGCGGCTGCAACGGTGGATGCCGAAGCTTGCCGCGCTGGCCATCACCATCGTCATCACCGTGACGGTCTGCTTTGCGCTCGCTTCACTTGCGGCGTGGGGATTTGGCCGCGTCGGGCATTCGCTGCTCGCCGATCTCGCGCGCTATCAGGCCTTCTACGAGGCAACTGTCGCCTGGCTCGATGGCCACGGCGTCTCGGTCGCCGCATTATGGGCCGAGCACTTCAACGTCGGCTGGCTCCTGCGCGCGACGCAATATGTCACCGGCCGCCTCAATACCACGCTGACCTTCTGGGTGATTGCGCTGGTCTACGTCATGCTCGGACTGCTCGAGGTCGATGATATCAGGCGAAGGATCCAGCGTTTGGAAAACCGCACCGCGGCAGCCGTGCTGCTCGACGGCGGCGCTGCAACCGCGGCAAAGCTTCGCTGGTTCCTCATGGTACGAACGCTGATGAGTGCCGTCACCGGCCTTTTGGTCGGCGCGTTCGCCTGGATCACCGGACTTCCGTTCGCGCTGGAGTGGGGCGTGATCGCCTTTGTGCTCAACTATATCCCGTTCATCGGACCGTTCATCGCGACGCTGTTTCCGACCCTGCTGGCGATGACCCAGTTCGAGAGCTGGCCTGCGGTCTTCGGCCTCTTCGTTTGTCTGAATATCATCCAGTTCGCGGTCGGCAGCTACATCGAGCCGCGGGTGGCCGGCAACATGCTGTCGATTTCGCCGTTGCTGGTGCTGTTTGCGATCTTCTTCTGGACCTTCCTGTGGGGCCTGTTCGGGACCTTCATCGGGGTGCCCATTACGCTCGCCATGCTCACCTTCTGCGCCGCGCATCCATCGAGCCGCTGGATCGCGGATCTGCTCGGCGGGCCTGACGAGGTCAAGCCGGGTAAGTCCTAGGGCGCCTTCTCGCCGGCAATCTCCACCCGCTCCGGCGGCAACAGGCCAAGCGCGCCATCAGGCCCGGCCGCCAGCGTGTGAATATGGAAATACGTGGCCGCATCGTCGGTCGTATTCATCACCGGCGAGGGCGCCGAGATGATCTTCAGCGAACCGCAGGCGCCGATCCAGTCGATATGACGGTGGCCGTGCATCACCACGGCACGGCCGGCCAGCGCTTCCAGCCGGCGCACGAACCAGCTGCCGTTGATCAAGGCCGTCCCGATCCGTTCCGAGAAGGCTTTCACCGGCATGGGATATTCCACCACATGGTGGTGCAATGCGACGATCCAGCGTGCTTCCGGATAATGGCGGACGGCGGCCTCCAGGCGATGCGTCTGTTCGACGGATACCAGCCCCAGCGCGTTGGTGAAGGAAAAATGGGTCACCGCGTTGGAGTTGAGGATCGCTATTCCGAGGCCGTCCGCCGTCTCCGGCGGGACGATCATCGGAAACAGGCTGTCGAACAGCTCGCGCAGCACTGCTGCCCGGCGCAGGCCGCCATGCCCGGCGAGGGCGACGATCGCGTCGCGGTGCGGCGCCAGCGCTTCGTTCAGCGTCGCAGCCAGCTTTCCCCTGGCGTCGACCACGCGCGCGCGGTCGCCTTGCACGGCCGCCATCGCGGACAGGGTGCGGATTTGCCGTAGCCGCATGTTCGGGCTGAACGGCAGGTCGAGCCGGGCCGGATTGGCGCGATCGACGATGTTGACGTCGTGATTGCCCGGCAACATGACCGTGCGGGCGGCCAATTCCGGATGGTGCGCCAACGCGTCGAGGAAGACGGCCCACTCGCTGGCGCGGCCGGCATCGGTCATGTCGCCGGTGATGACAATGTGGTCGAGCGGATCGGCGGCATGGATGGCGGCGAGATGCGCGAGGATGCGTTCGAGCCGGCCATTGCCGCGCGGACCCGCCCGTCCGCTTTCGATGCGGAAGCCGTATTGTTCGGCAATCACGTGCAGGTCGGACAGATGCGCCACACGCCAGCGCCGGACGTTGGACGCGGCGGTGTCGAACGCGGTGAGGTCGACGGGCTGGGACATGCTGGCATCGGCAAATCCCCACGCCAGCGATGCCGCCGCCAGATATCCCGACACCAGCAGAACCGCATTCGCCAGCGTCGGCAGGGCGAGCCGATGCAGCAGGACCAGGTCGTTCCAGCCGCCGGTCCAGCGCGTGGCAGGCCAGGCCAGTATCGCCATCAGCACCGCGCAGGCGGACACCACGATGCCGGCGCCCACCGAATTGGCGCTGCGCAACTTCGCCCGGCCCGGCGCGGTCAGCTTGCCGCCCCACATCCGTTCCGTCAGGTGACGCAGCGCTTCGCGGGTGAACGCGTAGCCGGGCTGCACGGCGAGCGCATTGAGCGACCAGAAATTATTCTCGGCAATTCGAAACAGCGGCCGCCATCCGATCCACCCGACCGCTGCGACCACGAGCAAGGCGAGCGCCGTGCCGATCCCGGTCAGCGCGGCGAGCTTTTCCGACAGGGTTGAAAACCAGGCGGAGACCAGCAGCGGCGCCAGACCCAGCAGCACCGCCGGCAACAGCAATAGCACCGTCCAGGCAAACAGCAGCTTGGGCAGGCTGATCTCGACCAGCAGGCTGCCGGCGATGGCGAGCAGGGACCGCTGCTTGGGACTGGCGGCATCGTCCTCGACATCGCCGTGGCGCGGGTCGATCAGCATGCGCTCCTCCATGCTGACGGCGTCGTGCTTCGCGGCCGGCCCCGTCATACCCAACTATACACCCCAGGGCAGGCCCGACAGGTACCACGCGGCGAAAAGCAGGATCCAGACCGCAAGCATCCAGACCACATAGGGCAGCATCAGCGCGACCACCGTGCCGACGCCGGCATCCCGCTCGTATTTCCGGGCAAGCCCGACGATCAGCGCAAAATAGGGGTTGAGCGGCGTGATCGAGTTGATCGGGCCATCTCCGACCCGGTAGGCGGCCAGCACCGCCGCCGGATCGACGGATAGCTGCACGAACAGCGGGACGAACACGGGCGCAAAGATGGCCCATGTCGCGATGGCCGGCGTGAAGACGAGATCGAGGATCGCGACAATCAGGATAAGTCCCAGCAACAGCCATAGCGGGCCGATATTTGCATTCTTCAGGACGTCGGCGGTCTTGACCGCCAGCAGCGTCGGCATGTTGCTGTAGGTGAAATAGTCGACGAACTGGCTGATGACCACGAACAGCAGGATCGTGCCGCCCAATCCGGACACCGCCTTGGTCATGGCATCGACCACATCCGCCGTGCGCCTGATTGTTCCAGCTCCGGTGCCATAGGCAATGCCGGTCACCAGGAACAGCAGCATGATGAGGCCGATCATCCCGCTCATGAAGGGCGAGTTGCCGATAAGCGCACCGGTCGCCGGGTTGCGCAGGGGCGCCCCCGGCGGCAGCGTCAGCAGGCAGAACAGCAGGGTGAGGGCCAGTAATCCGAATCCGGCATATCGCAACCCGCGGGCCTCGTCGGCGGACAGTTGCCCGCCCCGATGTGGCGGCAAGCTTTCGCTGGCGTGATCTTCGCGATACGCGCCGAGGCGCGGCTCCAGGATCCGCGTGGTGATCACGGCAATCACGACGGTCAGAACGATGACGGACACGATTGAAAACCACAAATTGGCGGTTACCGCGATCGACAGCGAAGGGTTTACGATGTGAATGGCGTCGTTGGTCAGTTCGGTGAGGACGGCATCGAGCGGCTTGACCAGCATGTTGACGCTGAAGGCGCTGGCGACGCTGGCCATTCCCAGCGCGACCCCGGCCAGCGGATGCCGGCCGACGCTCAGGAATGCGCTGCCCGCCAGCGGGATCAGCACGAGATAACCCGCATCCGCGGCGACGCTCGACAGGATGCCGACGAAGGCGAGAATATAGGTCAGCGCCCAGCCCGGCGAGATCGCAACCAGCTTGCGGATGCATGCGTCGACGAGGCCTGCCTCTTCGGCCACGCCGACGCCCATCATCGCGACGATCAACAGTCCGGCCGCGCTGAAGCCCATGAAGTTGGGCACCAGCTGCGTATAGACATGCCGGATGCCCTCGGCGGTCAGCAGGCTATTGGCGCGGGCCGTGACGGCGTCGGTGCCGTGCGTCTTCAGATTGATGACCTGGAATGAAACCGACACGTCGAGCAGGTATAAGAGGTGCGAGACGGCCATGGTGATCGCGATCAGGATCAGGAAGATCACGACGGGGTGGGGGATGCTGTTTCCGATCCGCTCGATCGTGTCGAGCACGGTCCGTCCAGGCGCTCTTGCCGGCCCGGTGTCTGCTTCGCTCGCGGCGCGCATGTCGGCCGTCCTTGTTGAGCGTGCTCCAGCGAACAGCCGGCTGCGGCACAATGACCGCAGCCGGATGATTTCTTCGGCCGGTCACCGCGGCCTAGGCGGCATTCGTGTGCGGCGTCGATTGCTCGGTGCCCGCCTTGGCCAGCGCATCGCGCAGCTTCTGTTCCTTGCTGTCGTCCAGCGAGGTCTTGAGCACGGTGCCGCCGGCGTCCTGAATCTCCCGCAGCACCTTGTCCGCGGTCATGTTCTTGATGAGGACGAACAGCGCGGCGTTGCCCGGCTGAAGCGTGGTCGACAGTTTCTTCATGAAGGCGTCATCGATGCCGTAATCCGACAGCGCGCCGCCGAGCGCGCCGGATGCCGCGCCCAGGGCAACGCCGAGCAGGGGGTTGAGGAAGATCACGCCGATCAGAAGTCCCCAGAAGCTGCCTGAGACGGCGCCGACCGCCGTCGTATTGACGAGCTGGTTCAGCTTGACCGGACCGGCATCCGTCTTCACGGCAATCACGGCATCGCTGAGCGTGATCAGATATTCCTTCTGCAGCTTGAACAGGCGCTGCCGCACCTCTTCGGCCTTTGCTTCGGACGGATAGATGATCGCGATTAGATCTGACATCTCGGTATCCTCCTGCTCGTTGGGGGCTTGTAGCGTGGGCTTGATAGCCGGCCGCACGCGCGCTTGGCGGGTCATGACTCCTCGGCGTCGTGCAGCGCCGCTGCCGGCGAAACCGTCGGTGGCAGGGCGAGCCGGCAGAGCCGTCGATGTGTCGGCGGGGAGCGGCCGGGTCGCTCGGTGACCGTGCGGCTTGGGGGCCAGCGTATCACAACCTGCCGGCGATCAGATCACGCTTCGCTGATTGCGCTCATCAAACCGTGACGGCGCTCGATCGAATTGGGTTTTAATTCGCGGCGGATTGTCGATGCCTCCTCGGCGCTGCCGCGATTTGTCACAAAGTGTTGTAGCGGAACACACTTCACGCAAACCTACTTTAAGGTTGTGTTGTTGACTCCATACACTTTTGAGGCCTAAGTTCCGCGTAAGTCAGAAAGACGCTGAGCGATCGGCGACGATCGCTTTCAGCGCGCGACTCATGTTGTCGAGCGGCTCGATCCTCCTCGAACGGGATTGTTCAAGCCGGATGGAGGAGTCCCATGGACTTTCCTTCAATCGCAGAACAAGCAGAGCGACCTTACATCTCGACAGGACACCTGCCTGAGCCTGACATGGTTCAGAAGCTGGTGTCTGACGCCCACAGGCGTTTCAGGTCGAACGGCGAAGGGCACAACTCGCAGGTTTATCCCGCGCTGGCCAGGGTTCCGAGGGAACTGTTCGGCGTCTGCGTGGTCGGCACCAGCGGACGGGTCTACGAGGCCGGCGATACCGAATACAAATTCTCGATCATGAGCGTGTCGAAGCCGTTCGTGTTCGCGCTGGTCTGCGAAACGATCGGCGCGGAACAGGCGCGCACCCGGTTGGGGACGAACGCGACGGGCTTGCCGTTCAACTCGCTCGCCGCCATCGAGCATGGCGAGGGACGCACCAACCCGATGGTGAACGCGGGCGCGATCGCGACCACGAGCCTCGTGCCGGGGCTTACGATGGAAGGCCAATGGCAATTCATTCACGACGGGCTGTCGCGCTTTGCGGGCCGCAAGCTTACGCTCAACGAGGAGGTCTACGCGTCGGCATCGCAGACCAATTATCGCAACCGCAGCATCGCCCGGCTGCTGCAGAGCTATGACCGTATCTACTGCGACCCCAAGCAGGCGACCGACCTCTACACCAGGCAGTGCTCGCTGAACGTCAGCGCGCGGGATCTGGCGGTGATGGGCGCGACGCTGGCGGATGGCGGCGTCAATCCGGTGACCAGGCAGCGCGTCGTCGATGCGGCCGTCTGCCACTACGCGCTGACGGTGATGATAACAGCGGGACTTTATGAGACATCGGGCGACTGGCTCTACGACATCGGTCTGCCCGGCAAGAGCGGCATCGGTGGCGGCATCGTCGCGGTATCTCCGGGCAAAGGCGGTTTCGGGACTTTCGCGCCGCCGCTCGATGCTGCAGGCAACAGCGTGAAGGGGCAGCTGGCGGCAAAGTTCCTGTCGCAGCGGCTGGGCATGGACCTGTTCGTGTCGCAACCGGAAGAGTGAAGCAGATGCAGGGAGTGGATCGCCCGGGCCCCGGCCGCTGAGCAATCCGAAGACCGAGCAAGTCGGGAGGACGCCATGGCGACGCATTCGATATCGATCGGAGCAATCCGGGAAGAAGCGCGCGAGTCATGGGTGCCGATGATCGCGATCGCGCTCGGCCAGATGATCATGTCCTACAACGTCGCCTCGCTCCCGGTTGCGCTCGGCGGGATGGTCAAGAGCTTTGGCGTTCCGCCGACCACGGTCGCCACCGGCATCGTGGCGTATTCGATGCTGGTGGCCGGGTTCGTCATGCTCGGCGCCAAGCTCGCGCAGCGGTTCGGCGCGTTGCAGGTGTTCCGCCTCGCCGTGGTGGTGTTCTGCGCCTCCCAGATTTTGATGACGTTCAGCCCGACGGCGGCGCTGATGATCACGGCGCAGGCGCTTTGCGGCGCGGCCGGCGCGGTCATCGTGCCGTCGCTGGTGGCGTTGATCGCCGAGAACTACACCGGACGGCAGCAGGCGACGGCGGTCGGCGCGCTCGGCTCGGCGCGGGCCGCCGCCGGCGTGCTGGCGTTCATCATCGGCGGCGTGCTCGGCACCTATATCGGCTGGCGGCCGGCGTTCGGAATCCTGATCGCGGTTTCCGCCATTGTCTTCCTGCTGAGCTTCCGCCTCAAGCGCGACTACGGCCGTCCGGACGTGCAGATCGACATCATGGGGGTCGTGCTGGCCGCGTCGGCGATCGTTCTGATCAGTTTCGGCTTCAACAATCTCAACGGCTGGGGTCTCGTGCTGGCGACGGCGAATGCACCGTTCGATCTGCTCGGCCTGTCGCCGGCGCCTGTCGTGATCGTTCTCGGCGTCGTCCTCGGGCAGGCGTTCCTGATGTGGACGCACCGCCGCCAGGCGGCGGGAAAGACGCCGCTATTGGCGCTCGAAGTCATCGACTCGCCCGAGGAGCGCAGCGCGGTCTACGCGTTGTTTGCGGTGGTCGCGCTGGAGGCGGCGCTCAATTTCTCGGTGCCGCTCTATATCCAGATCGTCCAGGGCCGCTCGCCGCTGGCAACCGCCATCGCGATGATGCCGTTCAACCTGACGGTATTCTTCACCGCCATGCTGGTGGTCAACCTCTATGAACGGCTGACGCCGCGGCAGATCGGCCGCTACGGCTTCGTGCTCTGCACCGTCGGCCTGGTATGGCTCGCGGTTGTCGTGCGCAACGACTGGAGCGAAATCCCGGTGCTGCTGGGACTCATCCTGTTCGGCATCGGCCAGGGCGCACTGGTCACGCTGCTGTTCAACGTGCTGGTCACGGCCTCGCGCAAGGAACTGGCGGGCGATGTCGGCTCGCTGCGCGGCACCACGCAAAATCTTGCGGCGGCGGTCGGAACGGCGCTCGCCGGCGCGCTGATGGTCGGCCTGCTCAGCACGATCGTGCTCGGCCAGATTGCCGCCAACCCGGTGCTGCCCAAGGAGATGCAGAGCCAGGTCGATCTCGACAACATCACCTTCGTCAGCAACGACCGGCTGCGCGGCGTGTTGGAAGGCACGACCGCCACGCCGCAGCAGGTTCAGGAAGCCGTCCGAGTCAACATCGATGCGCGGCTGCGCGCGCTCAAGATCGGATTTTTGGTCATGGCCGGCCTTGCGCTGCTGGCGATCGTCCCGGCGGGACGGCTGCCGAACTACTTGCCCGGAGAAATCCCGAACGATACGCCCGGCAGCCGATTGAGGTCGGGCTGACCGATACAAACCAGCAAGGAGAGGGGCATCCCAGCAAGGAGAACAACAATGGATGCAATCGATCGTCGCAATGCGCTGCGGATGCTGATGTGCGGCGCCGTGACCGTGGGCCTCGGCGCAAGCCTGCTGCCGGATTTGGCTGAGGCGACGCCGCTCGCGATGCAGAAAGATCCCGGAAAGAAAGCCGGCGATTTCAGGCAGGAAGCGCAGTCCGATGTCAGGCGGCCGTCGGGACGGCCGCCCCATCGACGGCCTCCTCATCGACGACCTCCCCACCGCCACCGCCGTCGCCGCTGGGTCTGTTGGTGGGAGCGTGGCCGCCGCCGGTGCGGCTGGCGATGGGTATGACGGAATCCGGCGCCGGCAAGGCCTGACGCGAGGAGAGCGAGGAGAACGACATGACAACATATGACAGCAGTTCGCGAATGGGTGTCGGAGGCTTGCCCGCGCCGCCATTGTGGGTCTGTATTCTGCTCGGGCTCGTGATGATCGCGGCGGGAATCCTGGTGCTCGGCGACATCATGCTGGTGACGCTGATCAGCACGATCTTCATCGGCTGGGTCTCGATCATCACCGGCGCGTTCGAGGTCATCCACGCCTTCTGGACCAAGGGATGGGGCGGGTTCGTGTGGCAGGTGCTGCTCGGCATCCTCTACATCGCGTTCGGCGTCGTGCTGGTCAGCCAGCCGGTCTTCAGCGCGCTGATCCTCACCTATGTCCTCGGCCTGGTGCTTGCGGTATCCGGCTTCGTTCGCATCCTGCTCGGCATCACCCATTGGCGGGAGGCGGGCTGGATCATGCTGCTGTCGGGCGTATTCGGCGTTCTGGCCGGCATCGTGATCCTGACGGGCTTTCCGATGACGGGCCTGTGGGTCCTCGGGTTCCTGCTCGGCGTCGACCTGATATCGCATGGGCTCGGATGGCTGGCCTATGCGTGGAAGCCGGCGGTGGCGGTCAGCAGCCCATAGTGGACTGTGTGCGAGCCGGGCTCGATGTGATACGCTGCGCATGCTTGTCGACCGGCGCATGACGCGGAGGTAGACCTGTGCCCCAAAGAAATTGGTGTCGAGCCGTCAGTATCGCAGCAGCGGTGATCGCGGTGAGCCTCATGACGGCGCCGCTCCCTGCGCAAGCGCAGCAAGGAGCGGCCGTCCTGTTTCAGAATGTCCGCATCTTCGATGGTAAGAGCGCCGCGCTTTCCGCGCCATCGAATGTCCTGATCAAGGGCAACAAGATCGAGAAGATCTCGCCTGCGACGGCGACAAGCGACGCCGGGCAAGCGGTCGTGGTTGACGGCGGCGGGCGCGTCGTGATGCCCGGCCTGATCGATGTGCATTGGCATGCGATGCTGATCCGCCCGACGCCAGCCGTCGCCATCGCGGGCGACGTCGGGTACAACAATCTTCTCGCGGCAGCGGAGGCGACGGATACCCTCATGCGGGGCTTCACCACGGTTCGCGACGTGGGCGGGCCGGCCTTTGGACTGAAGCAGGCCATCGATGAGGGCGTCGTCGCCGGCCCTCGCATCTATCCGTCCGGCGCCATGATCACGGTCACCAGCGGCCATGGCGACTTCCGGCAGCTTTCCGATCTGCCCCGAACGATCGGCGGCATGCTCACCCGCATGGAGCAGGTCGGCGGCGCCATGGTTGCCGACAGTCCCGATGAGGTGCGCGTGCGGGTGCGCGAGCAGCTCATGCAGGGCGCGTCCCAGATCAAGCTGACGGCGGGCGGCGGGGTGTCATCGCCCTTCAGTCCGATCGACGCCGTCACCTTCACCGGCCCCGAAATGCGGGCCGCGGTCGAAGCGGCCGAGAACTGGGGCACCTATGTCGTCGCGCATGCCTTTACGCCGCCTGCGATCCAGCTGGCGATTGCCGCCGGCGTGAAGTGTATCGAGCATGGCTTCCTGATGGACGATGCCACCGCCAAGCTGATCGCCGAGAAGGGCGTCTGGCTGAGTCTGCAGCCGCTCCCCGAAGAGATGAGGACAGGCCTTCCCGAGGGCTCGGTTCAGCGCGCCAAGGCGGAGGAGGTCTGGCCGGGCATTGGCAGGGCCTACGAGTTTGCCAAGAAGTACAAGCTCAAGACGGCGTGGGGCACCGATGTCCTGTTCTCGCCTGCTCTGGCCCGGCGTCAGGGAGCCATTCTGGCCTCGCTGGTCCGCTGGTACACGCCGGCCGAAGCCCTCGCCATGGCGACCGGGACCAACGCCGAATTGCTGGCGCTGTCCGGCAAGCGCAATCCCTATCCGGGCAAGCTCGGCGTGGTCGAAGAGGGCGCGCTGGCCGACCTGGTGCTGGTCGATGGCAATCCGATCGAGAACATCAAGCTGATCGAGGATCCGGCCAGGAATTTCCTCGTCATCATGAAGGACGGGAAGATCTACAAAAACCTGGTTGCCAGCGGCAAGCTCAACTAACGCGCCGGGTCATTAGCTGCACTTCGTGAGCGCGAGGCTTAACCGGTTCCGCTATCCCAGAAGTCGCCTGATGTCCGTAATGGCCCAGTGGGTGACATGGCGAATAGATTACCCAGTACGTGGCCCGACTGCTCCGAACGCTACTCGCTCAAAATCGATGCCAGACGTGCTCTCTTCATATGAATAGCCCTCCAACTTATGAATGTGACCATCCCCAAGCCAGAGCATAAATCCCATTCCATGCTGGAGCCCGACAATAGTCGCTCCGACATCGCCTAATGGCGAGGCAACACCATTGATTGGCAAGCGATGTGAGACATCGAGCGTGGTATAGAAACCTGCCCCCGTGTTCTCTCGAGCAGTGACGCACACTTTTCCCTGCTGACCAGCAAGGGCATCAGCGACTTCGGGTACTTGAAGCGCGATGGCGTCGAGCACTGCCTGCTCTAAAGAGGACAAAACTTCCAGCACGGCATCATAGCTCCCTGTGATCGCGTCCAATCATTGACAGAACACGCCAACCGTAGACCCAGCCAAATGTTACAATTTGATCGAACGATGAGGTCTGCCATTTCCACGATATGTCTGCCGTCCGGGCTATCTCGGACCCGCCGGTTCGAGGTAGCGAACGTTCTGGCTGATGTTCCAAGGCGGCTGCGCGTTGGCACAGTGAGCCAGGCGCGACCGCAACGGCATCCTACACTCGATTGACCGCCGCCACCTTGAGATGGAACGGCAGCATGGTCACCGACATCGGCAATTGTCCGATGCTTTCGCCGTCGACGTCGGCGCGTACCATGGTGTCGCTGTCGATGCTGATCCGGCTCGCGTGCCGCCGCGAGACTTTTGGATGCGCCAGGTAGCTGCCGTCGCCGAGCTTGGGGACGATCTGGGTCAGGGTTTCCCAGTGCCCGAGATCGCCGACCATGATCAGGTCGAGCTTGCGGTCGGCGGGGTCGGCGCCCGGCGCGAGCATCAGGCCTTCGCCGGCGCCGTCGAAGCTGCACAGCATCAGGGACCACATCCGCAGGCTCTGTTCGGCCTCGCCGTCGATCCTGATGCGGTAGGGGCGCGGGTTGTAGGTCAGCGAGGTGAACGCCGTCATCAGGACGTAGCTGATCGGGCCGAGCCGCTTCAGCAGCGGCACGCGCTGCGCGCGCCAGGAAATCGTGGCGGCGGCGCCGATGATGGCGAGCACGAAGCCATAGCGCATCACCTGACCGCCGCCATAGCCCCTGGCATCGGCGCGGAACACGTCGACGTCCCGCGTGTGGCCCATGGCGATCGCCTTGCAGGCCTCGCCGAGCGAGAGCTGGCCGAACGAGCGGCAGAGCTCGTTCGAGGTCCCGCCGGGCAACTGCGCCAGCACGAGATCGGGGGCGATCGGCCGATCGTCCGAGATCACGCCGTTCATCATCTCGCTGAACGTACCATCGCCGCCGACGGAGATCAGGCGCTGGTACCCGCTACTGACGGCTTCCTGTGCCAGCGCCGTCGCATGATTGGGCGCGCGGGTGATCGCAACATCAGCGCTGCTGATCGGGCCAAGGTGCTTTTCGAGTTCGGCCAGAATCTGCGGCCAGCGCTTGCCGCAGTTACCCTTGTTCGCCATCGGATTGACGATGATCCTGGTTTTCACGGCGATCTCCGCTTGCGAAGACAATCGTGCCAGCTTGGTCTTGGCGAAGACGCGAATCAACCGGAAAGCGAACTATTCGCAGGTGCAACAAATGCTGCAGCCGCGTTGAAGACGCAGCTTCACGCCGCGGTGCGGCGTCGCTTGTGAAGATGTCGCTTGTGCAGGCGTGGCTTATGAAAAGAACGCGATCTTCTCGACCTGACTCATGCGCCGGATCGGCGCCAGCGGGTCGTTCGCCGCCAGGACCGGCTTGCGCACGACGCCGCTCGCAATGAGGGACGAGCCGAGCGACACTTCCATTGCCGGCGCGGGCGCCGCTGGGGCGGCCGGCGGCGGGGGTGGTTGAACCACCCGTTGAACGGCCGGCGGTGCCGGCGGAGCGACCGGTTCGGGCGCTTCGGCGACGATCTTCGGCGCGACCGGCGCGGGCTCCTCCGAACGGGCCTGCTCGGCCGCCGTCTCGGCAATCTCAATGTCGTCGATCGGATCGGGCGCGCCCATCTCCATCGCGATCATGTCGAGGACCGCCTCGTCCTGCGCTTCGGCGCGCTGGGCGGCGTTGTCCTGGACGGCCTCGTCCTGCACTTCGGCGTCTTGCGCACCAAGAGCTTGAGCCTGAAGAGCTTGAGCAGCAAGGGCTTGGGCCACGGCCTTTTCGGCAGCAGCTTCCACAGCCGCGGCTTTCTCGTCCGTGGCGGTTTGGGCGGAAAGTTCAGGAGCGGACGGCGTTTCGGTTTCCGTCAGCACGGCTTCCGCCGCGGCCAACGCGGCCTCGGTCGGCGCCGCCATCGGGGCGGAGGGTGCCTTGGCAGCTTCCGGCGTCCAGACGGTTTCATCGGCCGCCGGCATTTCCCTCATGGCCGGGAAGGGCATCGCGTCGGGGTCGATCGTCGGCGGCGTGGTGTCGTCGCCGAATTCCACAAGCCGGCCCTGGAGGGCGGCAAAGGCGGCACGGAGCGCCAGCCGGGCCTCTTCGGAGGAGAACTGGTCGGTGCTTCTTTCGATGACGGTGACCTGCGAATCGATCAGGTCGCAGATCCGCCCGTCATTGCCGATTTCCCGCAAGCGCCAGGCGATTTCCCGCAGCACGCGCGCGCCCTTGCGGACCGGCGCCAGCCGCTGCTCCAGCGCGAGGCTGTCGATCGCCTCGACCGCCGATTCTTCGGCGGCGTCGACCGCGCCACGAATCGCGTCGAGCGCGTCGGTCAGACGGTCCTGCGCCGCCGCAGCCGCGGCGACGGCCTCGGCCGCCTGCTGCGCCGAAAGGCCTTCTTCCCGTTGCAGAGCTGCTTCCCGCTGCAGGGTCTCCTCCCGCTGGGCGGAAAGGCTTTCCTCGATCCGCGCCACCGCATCCAGCACCATCCTTGTGTCGGCATTGCGGTTGCGTTTGGCGTATTCGGTCAGGAACCAGCGGCCGCGCGAAGTCTCCATGAAGGCTTCGGCGATTGCAGCGTAGTCTTCCTCGCTCGGCAGCGTGGCGCGTGCTGAGATCGGCGAAAGGGCAAATGCTTCGTCGGCCATGTCAAACTCTTCACGCAAATCGGCGCGCTTTGCGATAACGAAACAACACGATATTGCCCGAATCGCAAATGAATTGATGCCCAGCGAATCACAATTCCCCACAGCTTCTCAAGATGCACCCCGCCGTTTTGCGGCCAGGGTGGCGCTGTTTTACGCCACGCTGTTCGGAATGACCGGCACCCATTTGCCGTTTTTCACGGTATGGTTGAAAGCGGTCGGGATCGATGCGTTTTGGATAGGGCTGATCACGGCCGTCCCCCCGGTGACCCGGTTCACGGTCCTTCCGCTGGTGACGGGCTTTGCGGAACGCCGCCAGGCCCTGCGCACGGCCATCATCGTCACCTCGTTTGCCACGGCGCTCGGCTTTTTCGCGCTCGGCACCCAGCATCTGCCGCTGGCGCTGTTCCTGATCTACGCGCTGACCTGCTGCCTCTGGACGCCGATGGTGCCGCTCACGGACGCCTATGCCCTGCGCGGGGTAAAGCGCTATGGCCTCAACTATGGCCCGCTGCGGCTATGGGGCTCGGCCGCCTTCGTCCTCGGCGCGCTGGTCTGCGGCATGCTGCTCGACTTCATCGACGCCAAAAACCTGATCTGGATCATCGCCGGCTCGGCCGCGATCGGGGCGGTCGCCAGCCTGGCGCTGCAGCCGCTGGAGGATGCCGGCACCGCCCGTCCGGTCACCGGGGGCGCGGGTGCATTGCTGCGTGACGGCGGCTTCCTCGCCATTATCGTGGGATCTGCGCTGATCCAGGGAAGTCACGCTGCCTATTACATTTTCGCGTCGATTGCCTGGCAGCAGGCGGGATTCGACGGGCTGACGATTGCGGTCCTGTGGGCACTGGGCGTGATTGCTGAGATCGTGCTGTTCGCATTGTCGCCCCGGTTCAGCCTGCCGCCATCGACCCTGGTGGTGATCGCGGCGCTGAGCGCTGCCGCACGCTGGGTGATGATGGCGCAGGACCTGCCGCTCGCCGTTCTCGCGATCGTCCAGCTCGCGCATGCGCTGAGTTTTGGGCTGACGCAGGTCGGCATCATGGGATTGATGCTGCATCACGTGCCCGGCCATGTGATGGCGCGCGGGCAGGGCTATCTGACCGCCTGCGGCGGCATCGTCGCCGGCCTCGCGTCGGTCGCCTCAGGCACGATCTACGGAAGCTCGGGGCAGGGCATCTATTATGGGATGGCGGCGATGGCCGCGCTCGGCGGGCTGGTCATCTGGCTGGCGCGGGAGCGGCTCTCGCATCAGCCCCACAAGGCGGCTTCCGGCGGATAAATCAGGCTGCCGTCGTAGCGCAGGCCGCCGTCGCGGTCGCGGGCCAGCAGCAGGGGACCATCGAGATCGACGAATCGGGCCTGCTGCGCCAGCAGCATGGCCGGTGCCATCGCCAGCGAGGTCGCAACCATGCAGCCGATCATGATCTCGAAGCCAAGCGCCTGCGCGGCATCCGCCATGGCGAGCGCCTCCGTCAGCCCGCCGGTCTTGTCGAGCTTGATGTTGACGGCGTCGTAACGCTCCCGAAGGCCCTTCAATGAGGCGCGGTCGTGCACGCTTTCGTCGGCGCAGACTGCCATCGGGCGCTTGATCCGTGCCAGCGCCTCATCGCGCCCGGCCGGCAGCGGCTGCTCGACCAGCGTGACCCCGGCATTGGCGCAGGCCGCGAGGTTGTGTTCGAGGTTATCGGGCGTCCAGGCCTCGTTCGCATCCACGATCAGTTCGGATTCGGAGGCGGCCTTTCGGACAGAAGCTATCCGCTCGTCATCGCCGTCGCCGCCGAGCTTGATCTTCAGGAGCGGCCGGTGTGCGGCCTTGGCGGTTGCCGCGGCCATCGCCTGAGGCGTGCCCAGTGAAATCGTGAAGGCCGTCGTGCAGGGGCGCGGCACCGGTCGGCCGAGCAGGTTCCAGATCCGCCGGCCGGAGCTCTTGGCTTCGAGGTCCAGAAGCGCGCAGTCCAGCGCGTTGCGCGCTGCGCCGGCGGGCATCGCGGCCTGAAGCGCTACGCGATCCAAACCTTTGGTGAGCGGTTCCTGCATCGCCTCGAGGGCAGTAAGCGTCGCTTCCGGGGTCTCGCCGTAGCGCGGGTAGGGCACGCATTCGCCGCGGCCCATCTGGTCGCCCTGACCGATCGTAGCCACAACGGTGACGGCGTCAGTTTTCGCGCCGCGGCTGATGGTGAAAGCGCCTGCGATCGGCCAGCGTTCGATGCTGACGGCAAGCTTTCGAGATGCGCTGGAAGTCATTTTAAAATCTGGCAAATTTTCTGAACCTAAGCTTGCCCGCCGCT
>Ga0102590_1001495_pt1 | contig 34724 bp, 25 predicted proteins | sample AraplaMF_Col_mMF_FD_76859 | JGI IMG/M metagenome (GOLD analysis project Ga0102590, IMG submission 76859) | Arabidopsis root microbial communities from the University of North Carolina, USA - plate scrape MF_Col_mMF | ecosystem: Host-associated > Plants > Roots > Endosphere | place: USA... | reverse complement strand
TGTCGCGGGCGGAGGAAGAGGCGCGCGAGATGGCGCAGGCGGCGAGCGCGGCGAAGTCGAGCTTCATCGCGGCCGTCAGCCACGAGCTGCGCACGCCGATCAGCGCCATCCAGGCCGGCGCGAGCGACCTCGCCCGCGACGCGGCCGATGGAACCCAGCGCCGCAACGCCGGGTTGATCCTCGACGCCAGCCGGATGATGCGAGCCCTGCTGGACGACCTGCTCGACCACGCCAAGGTTGAGGCCGGGCGCATGTCGACCGAGGTCGTCGTGTTCGATCTGCGCGCCGCCATCAAGGACACGGTTCGGTTCTGGCGCTCCGAAGCGCGCAAGAAGGGCGTGCGCCTGCGTCTTTCCGGCGCCCGCGCGACCCCGCGTTGGGTGGAGGGCGATCCCACCCGTCTGCGCCAAGTGCTCAACAACCTGGTGTCCAACGCCATCAAGTTCACCCGGACCGAAATCGTCCTCGAGATCGCCCAAGGGGAGGGGGACGATCTGCTGTTCACCGTCGGTGACGATGGCCAGGGCTTGAGCGCCGACCATGTGGCCAACCTCTTTCGCCCCTTCGCCCAGGCCGACGCCTCGGTGTCGCGGACGCATGGCGGCACCGGTCTAGGCCTGTCCCTCAGTCGCGACCTGGCGCGCCTGATGGGAGGCGACCTGACTGTCGAGAACCAGGAAGGCGTCGGCGCGCGGTTCACCATGCGAGCGCCCTTGGCGGTCACGCTCGCCCCGCAAGATGTCGCCGCCCCCGACCGGATGGACGCCGATCGCCTCGTCCAGGCTCGGGAATGGCGGATCCTCGCCGTCGACGACCACGAGAGCAATCGACGCGCCATGGGCCTGATCCTGGGCTCCCTGGGCCTGACGGCCGAAGTCGCCGCCAGCGGTCAGGAGGCCCTGGCGCGTTTGGAGATCGAGCCGTTCGACTTGGTTCTGCTCGACGTGCGCATGCCTGGCCTCGACGGCCTTGAAGTGGCGAGACGGATCAGGGCAGCCTCGGGGCCTAACCGTCACATTCCGATCATCGCGGTCACCGGGGCCAATGAAATCCAGGATCGGGAGCGGTGCCTACAGGCCGGCATGACCGACTGCGTCGGAAAGCCCGTCGATCCCCGGGAATTGGTGGCGGCGTTGACGAGCGCCCTCATCGAGCGGACGACGGCGATCGTTGCGGCCCCCTAGGGAAAACCTCAGAATCTCGCGATGAGGGCGCGCCCCGCCGCGTCATCGCAGTCCCTGCGCGTCCGAGACGGGCGGGCCCATGCCGCCGATCCAACGGTCTGCGAGGGCGTGGCCATGTCGGCGAGGATCTCGACCGCGCGAATGGCGGTCAAGCTAGTGTGGGTAGGTCGACACAGCCACAAGCACGGCGGGCCGACTTTCGTCGGACCCGCCCGCCCGTCGCTGTCTAGGCGCGCGCGCCGACGACCTTGGCGTCGCCGAGCATGCCAAGCTTGACCGAACCGGACGCCGCGTCGCCGACGAAGGCGACGTCGAATTGCAGCTTCAGAGGCATGGGGCTGGTGATGTCGGTGGTCCAGGTCAGGCGCTCGCCCTCGACCTTGCCTTCGACCTGCGCCTCGCCCATCGGCCCCGTGGCTTTTCCGGTGAAGGTCGTTCCGTGGGTCTGAAGTTCCAGCGCCAGGTCGCGCGGGCCCATGGGTGTGTGAATGACGAGATTCCAGTTTCCGTCGGCGGACATTTAGCGTCTCCCTTCGCCGCACCCAGCGCGCGGCGTTGTTGATTGATGTCGAACGGTTCTACGGCCAGCCGATCCATTGGCTGACGCCGCGGCCCATGACCCACTCCAGGTCCTCGCCCTTGAGCCAGTCGAGTTCCTCGGTGAATTGGCGCACGCACTCCTCCCAGCTGCAGCGCATGCGGGTGAAGTCGGTGCCCCAGAACATCCGCCGCGGGCCAAAGGCGTCGAAGGTGCGCTTGAGAACCGGCTGGACGCTGGCGAACGGAAAGGCGTCGGTGGCCATGCTGGGCGTGCCGGTCGCCTTGACCGCGATATTGGGCAGCCGCGCCAATTGCATGAACGCGTCCAGTTGATCGCCGATTTCGGGCAGCTTCTGAAACGGTCCGACGCCGATGTGGTCGAGCAGCAGCCGCAGGTCTGGATAGCGTTGGGCGATGCCGGCGACAGCCTCGTATTGCGCCGGCCCGACCATGACCGCGACGGCGCGTCCTAGGCGGTTGGCGCCGGCCCAGATCCATTCGAGAGCGCCGTCCGGAGCCAGGGCCTCGGGGCTGGTGAAGGCCAGGACGAAGCGCAAGCCGATCATGCCGGGGCGGGCCAGGAACGCCTCGAGGAAGGCCGGATCGGCCGGCCGATCCAGGTCGAACCAGCCCATGGTCGCGAACCGGTCGGGATGGGCACGCGCGGCCTCCACGGCGTAGTCATTGGCGGCCGGATCCCAGATCGCCGGGCAATTGATGGCGCGGTCGATGCCCGCCATCGTCATGTCGCGCAGCGCGTCCTCGACCGGATAGGGCGAGCGCCAGTGGTGCGGCGGGGCCTGGGCGCCTTGCCACAGATGGATTTGGGCGTCGATCACGAGCATCGGAAGCAACCTCATCGTGGGCGGGGACAAACTGTGACGAAGGCCGGCCGCGGCGCGGCGGCTCTGGCTTCGCCGCTGGCGCGGTGCTTAAATAACGGCGACAACATCATAATGGCCGAGTCCGCCGCCCCTTGCCCGACATGACCAATTCCGCCCATCTGCTCGCCGCCCTGCGCAAGTGGCTGAGCGCCGCTCGCCTGGACGGCAACGGCAGGCTGCCGGCCGAGCGCGAGCTGGCCGAACGGTTCTGCGTCAGTCGCGCCGAACTGCGAAAGGCCTTGTCGATCCTGGAGGCCGAAGGGCAGATCGCCCGTCAGGTCGGCCGGGGCACCTTCATCGTCGATGTCGGGGCCGGCGCGGGCGCCGGCGCCAGTAGCGAAGATCTGGCCGCGCGCACCAGTCCCCTGGCGGCCATGCAGGCTCGTGTCCTGATCGAGCCCGGGCTTTGCAGGCTGGCGGCGCTGAACGCCACCTCGGCCCAGATCGCCGAGATGCGCGGCCTGTGCGCGCGCATGCGCGAGGCGACGACCTGGGAAGCCTATGCCGAGCTGGACTGGCGGTTCCACAATCTGATCGCCGAGGCGACCGGCAACGTCCTGCTGACCGAGGTCCAGGCCCTGGTCAACGGCGTGCGCCGCTATGTCGTCTGGGGCAGCCTGGTCAAGCGGCCGGAGGGACCGGCGGGCAACTACCATTCCTTCGACGAACACGAGGCCATTGTCGAGGCGATCGCCTCGCGCGACGGGGAGGCGGCCCTGCGCGCCATGGCCGATCACCTTGGCCAGACCCAGACCCATATCCACCGCGAGCCGGCCACGACCCACGCCCTGGCCTGAACCGGGCGTCTGTCGAGCGCGTCCGGCGCCTGGACACTCGATTGGGCGGGGGCGGGGAGCGTCGGTCATGCCGCGTGCGCCTCGTCCAGCACCTCGGCGAACCACCGCGCCACCGCGTCAGGCGTAGGCTTGGCGTCGTGGATCGCCAGATAGCCGTCGGGCCGCACCAGCACCAGGCCATCGGCCGTGATCGCATAGGCCAGGGCGGCCGGGCCGGCGGCCGGCAAGCGCACGGTGCGCACGGGAAGGCCGTCCATCCCGACCTGATCAGGCGCAGCGCCGAACAGCAGCAGGGTGAAATGCGGGCCTTGGAAGGCCTCGAAGAGCCGGCCTGGCCCCGCCGCCGCGGCATAGGGCGCGTCGGGCGCGCGGTCTCCGGCCGCCACCGCGCCTGGCTCGCCGCCCTGTCGGGCCAGACGTGATCCGCGATAGGTCAGATCCAATTGCTGGGTCGCGCGTCCCCGAACCGACAGACCGGACGAGGCTCCCGAAAGGCCGGCCACCAGGCTCAGGACGCTGCGGCCGACCGGATGGCGTTCTTCCTCATAGGTCTCCAGCAAGCGCGGCGCGGCGCCGTCCACCACCAGCGCCAGCTTCCAGCCCAGATTGTAGGCGTCCTGAATGCTGGTGTTGAGACCCTGGGCGCCGGTCGGGGGATGCACATGGGCCGCGTCGCCGATCAGGAAGCCGCGGCCGACGCCGTAGTGCTCGGCCAAGGCAAGGCTGGGGGCGAACACCGACAGCCATTCGACGGAGACGACGTGAATGTCGTCGCGCTCGCTGCGCGCCTTGACCAAGGCGCGCACGGTTTCCAGGTCGGGCGCGGGATCCTCGCCGGGGCGCAGGGAGATCATCAGCTGGAAGCGGTCGGTGTGGGGCAGGGGGCAAAGGCCCAGCATGCCCGCCGCGCCGCGCCAGGTGGACCAGGCCTCACGGTCGAGGCCCTCAAGGATCACATCGCCGAACATATACCGAGGCCCTTCCAGCGCCTCGCCCCGAAACGCAATGCCCAAGGCCTCGCGCACCGGGCTGCGCGCCCCGTCGGCGCCGACAAGATAGCGGGCGCGCACCGTCTGGGCGCCGCTGGTGGTGGCGAGCAACGCGGTGACCCCGTCGGCGTCCTGAACCAAGGTGGTGAACGCCACCCCCGTCTCGACGCCGCCGCCCAGGGCGGTCAGGCGCGCGCGAAGCACTGCTTCGGTATGCCATTGGGCCGCCATCAGCATGTTGGGATAGGGCACGTCCGGCGTCGCTTCGAACGTCCCGGCGAACGGGCGTTCTTCCAGGACCGCGTGGCCCTGCAGCGTGCGCATCGGCGGATAGGCTGCGCTCAGCCGCAGGATGTCGGGCAGCACGCCCAGATCTTCGAGCACCTCCAGTGTCCGCGGCTGCAAGCCCTTCCCGCGCGAGGCGATCAGCGGCCGCTCGCGGCGCTCGACGAGGCGGAAGGCGACCCCGCGACGCGCCAGGTCACACGCCAGCGCCAGGCCCGCCGGACCTGCGCCGACGATCAGCACGTCGACGTCGGCGCCAGGCTCGACGGGCGCGCGCGCCCCGGTCATCGGGGCGCCAGGCGCGAGACCATCCAGTCTCCGATCAGCGTGTGCTTGTCGTCGGCGTGATTGTAGATGCAGTGGTCGCCGTCGGAATAGACCACCAGTTGTTTGTCGGCCGAGGCGGCTTGGCTGAATAGGAAGGCGGCGTCCTCGTTGGTGACCAGCGGATCCAATCCGCCCTGAACCACCAGCAAGGGCGTGCGGATCGGCATGGCCGGGTCGACCGGATTGACGCTGCGCCAGACCTCGGTGGACTCGTCCTCGGTCACCTCGCCCACATGGGCGGTCATCTTCTGGAAGAAGGTCGGGTTGGCGCGCGCCATGAATGGGGCGCTGGTTCCGCCATTGTCGCAGCAGGCGAGGATGCGCGGCTCGCGCGCCGCCAGGTGGATCGCCACCGACCCGCCCATGCTGTTGCCGATGAAGCCCAGCGGAAGGGCGGGTCCCTCCTGCTCGATCGCGTCGAACACGTCGCTGTAGGCCCGCTCCCAGCCCAGGCCCAGATAGTGGCCCAGGATCAAGCGGCTGTCGCCCTGACCCGGCCCGTCGAGCACCCAGGTCTCCAGGCCACGGGCGGCCAGGCTCTGGCCCATCTCGCTGAAGTCCATCGCCCAGCCCTCGATGCCACCGATCACGACGACGCGGCCCAGGGTCTCGGCGCGGCGGCTGCGATAGCGCCAGGCCATCAGCGGGCCGTTGGCGGTGGCCAGCACGACCTTTTCGCGGTCGCCGAGCAGCAAGGCCGCCTCCGCGTAGAGCTCGCTGGCCCGTCCGTAGATCGCCGAGCGTTCGGGGCTGTTGCGCAACATCATCATCTGGCTCATCCGAACCAGGGCCGAAGCGCGCAGCAGGCGATTGGCCCGGCTGGCCGAAGTCTCCATGGCGACGCGGCGTTCCGGCGGATCCAGGCACACCTCGGCCAGATCGGTCGCCACCGCGCGCCAATCCTCGCCCGACCACACGCGGCCGCGCAGCTCCATCGCGTCGGGATGGTGTACGCCGTAGGCCATCAGGCGCTCCAGGGACAGCTGACGCAGCGCCGCTTGCGCTAGGTCTCCGCTGGCGCCCTCGGGCGGCGCATGGGACGCGCTGCGCTGACCGGAGAACTCCCGGATCACGGTGTGCGGGCCCTGCAAGACCTGAAGCGAAGCAGACATGGCGTTTCCCGATTCTCGTTGAACCAATATGGTCTATATAGGTTGGATTGTGGCAATTCAAGTCCGTGTGAACGGTGCTAAGATTGGCGGAATGTCGGGATGTACGGCCGATTATCGCAAAAAGTTTGGCGTTGCGCTTAAAACCAATATGGTCAATCAATCTATAAATTGGTCGCATCGAGCGACTGCGTTCGGCGGGCGGCTCGGGCGCGGCTGGCGCGTTCCGGCGATCGCGCGCCGCCTCGCTTCAGCCAGGATCTTCCAGTGAAGAAGTCTCCCTTCCGCAGCCCCCGCGGCGTCGCCCTGATCGTCGCGGCGGCCCTGTTCATGATCTTCCTCGACGGGACGATCCTGGTGACGTCGTTTCCGCAGATGGCGCGCACGTTCGGCGTCTCCGCGGTGGCCATGAACAGCGCCGTCACCGCCTATCTGTTGGCCGTCGCCGCGTTCATGCCGCTGAGCGGCTGGATCAGCGACCGTTTCGGCGCCAAGCGGGTCTTCGCGGCGGCCGTCGCGCTGTTCACCCTGGCCTCGGTGGGTTGCGCGGTCGCCCCTTCCTTCACCCTTTTCCTGGTCGCCAGGGTCCTTCAGGGCGTGGCCGGCGCGCTGATCATGCCGATCGGCCGGGCGATCTCCGTCCAGAAGGTCCAGAAGCAGGAGATCATGCAGGCCACCGCGCTGATCACCTGGCCCGCGCTGATCGCGCCCGTTCTCGGACCGGTTCTGGGCGGGGCGATATCGACCTGGCTCGACTGGCGTTGGAACTTCCTGCTCAACGCGCCGATCGGCCTGCTGGGCGTCATGCTCATCCTGGCCTTTATTCCCGACGATCGCGAGCGCCTGCGCCGCCCGCTCGACATCGTGGGCGGGGTTTTGACCTCGACGGCGCTGATCCTGCTGATCTACGCGCTCGAACGGCTCGGCGCGCCCGGCCAGGCGATCAATTCGGCGGTGCTTCTGGCGATCGCCCTGGCCCTGGGGCTCGCCGCCTATGTCTGGTTGGGCCGCGCGTCCCATCCGATCCTGGATCTGAGGCCCTTGCGGCTGACCTCGTTCTGCGTCTCGACAGTGGACGCCGGCGCCCTGCAGCGCGTGGCCATCAACGCAACACCCTTCCTGCTGCCCCTGATGCTGCAAGAGACCTGGGCGCTCAATCCATGGCAGGCGGGGCTGGTGCTGTTCGCCTACTTCTGCGGCAACCTCGGCATGAAGAGCGTCACGACGCCTCTGTTGCGTCGGTTCGGCTTCAGGCGCGTCCTGGTGGGCAACGGGCTTGTGGTCGCCGGATCGGTCGCCGCCTGCGGTCTCCTGGTCGCGCGAACGCCCCTTCCCGTCACCGCCGCTGTGGTCCTGCTGGCCGGGGCCGCGCGCTCATTGCAGATGACGGCGTTGAACACGCTCGGTCTTGCCGAGACGCCGGGCGAGCAGCGCGCCGCCGCGGCCCTGCTGTCGAGCATGGGTCAGCAGGTCGCCATGGCGCTAGGCGTCGCCGCGGGCGCCCAATTGCTGCACCTGGCGGCGAACCTGCGCGGTCAAGCCACGCTGAGCGCTGGCGACTTCCGCTTCGCCTTCCTCGCGATCGGCGGGATCGGCCTTTTGGGCGTCGCTCTGACGTTCCGCTTGCATCCAGACGCGGGGTGGGAAGTCAGCGGCCAGGCCCAAAGGCGTCGAGCCGCGCCCTGAACGCGTCCCGGCGGTCCAAGACCCGCGCCCGGCCGGGCCGCTTCAATCCCCTGCCGGATGGGCGCGTCGTCGGTCCCAGCGCGCGTGCTCCGCTGCGCCAAGGCCGAACCGACGGCCCTGAAAGGCAGGGCGCTCGCCCCTGCCAGGATCCCTGTGACCAGGCAGTGAGGCTTCTAAACCAATTTGGTTCATTTCGGTCCGGTTCGTGGCCAGTTTTGGGTACGGGGCCCCGGCACGCTTCGTTTGAACCTGTGGCAAAATAGCCATTAGCCGCCGATTGTGCCTGCAACCAAAATGGTATTGAATGGCCAACATTGGTCAAGATATCAAAAAAAGACCACAGGGAGGTATTTATGATCCGCCATACCGCGCTTGCTCGCGCGACGCTCATCGCCGGCTGCTGTCTGTCGCCGCTCGCGGCCGCCGCCCAGACCGGGACCGCCAGCACCGGCGTGACGGCCATCGACGAGGTCGTGGTCACGGCCCGCAAACAGGGCGAGACCCTCCTGGACGCGCCCGCCACGATCAGCGTCCTGCAGACCCAGGCGATCGCCGCGGCCAACATCACCAACGCCACGCAGCTTTCGGGCATCGTTCCGGGCCTGATCATCATGCAGGGCACGGCCGGCGCATCGTCGTCGCTGCGCGGCCTGGGCTCGACCTCGGCCGACCCGAGCATGGAAAGCTCCGTGCCTACCTTCGCCGACGGAATCTATCTGGGTCACCCGCGCGACTTCATCCTGCCGGTCTACGACGTGGCGCAGGTGGAGTTCATCAAGGGCACTCAATCGACCCTGCTGGGCAAGAACAGCAGTCTCGGCGCGATCAGCATCTCCAGCCGCAAGCCGCGCAACGCCTTCGGCTATGATCTGGCCCTGACCCGCAGCGGCGGCATCGACGGCAAAAAGCTCGAGGGCGGGGTGGACCTGCCCCTCGGCGGGGGCTTCGCCGTTCGCCTGGCGGGCGTTTTCAACGACGAGGACGGCTACGTCCACAATCTCAATCTCGGCGACAAGGAACGCCGCGTGAACGAGACCTCCCAGCGAGTGGTGCTCACCGGCCCGCTCGGCGAGGACGGCGACCTGACCGTCCTCTATCAGCACGATAGCCGCCAGACCGACGGTCACTATATGGAACTGCTCAGCGACCCTAACGGCGTGGTCACCCGCCGGGCCCAGGCGCTGGGCCAGAGCAACTTCGACGCCGTCGGCAACGACAAGTCCTTCAGCGGCTCGGACGCCGTGGGCGCCGGCGCCACCGCTGGGCCGCTGCAATTCGACAATCAGAGCGGCGACCGCCTGACCGCGATCGGAACGCACGATCTGGGTCGCTACGCCCTCACGGCCCAGACCGCCTGGGCGCAGTGGGATTCGCGGCGCGCCACCGACATGGACCTGACCCGCGCCCAGCTGCTGGACCTCTATGATCACGAAAAGAACTGGATCCTGTCGCAGGAGATCCGCCTGGCTTCGCCGGTCGAGGATCGCTTCTCCTGGCTGGCCGGCGTCTTCTACTACAAGAACAACTGGCGCCTGGTGCGCCAGGCCAAGGCCCAGACCGGCGGCGGCGTCTATCCGCTGGCGGGCGCGTCCACCGGCGACATCCTGGTCAAGACCGACGCCTGGTCGGCCTTCGGCTCGGCCCACTACGCCCTGAGCGACAAGATCAAGCTCTCGGCCGGCCTGCGCTATACCGACGAAGACAAGACCCCGACCTATGCGCGGGTCTCGACGGGCTTCTTCGCCCTGCCCAGCCAAGCCCCGACCCTCCCCAAGACCACCCTGGCCACCAAGACCGCCAAGAAGCTCGATGGCGACCTGGGCCTGCAGTACCGCCCCAGCGACGACACCATGCTCTATGTGAGTTGGGCCAAGGGCAGCAAGAGCGGCGGCTTCCAGTCTTCGCCGGTCTCGCTGGCCGGCGCGGGTTTCGAGGGCGAAACCGCCTACACGCTGGAGGCGGGCGCCAAGTTCGACTTCCGAGGGCGCGGCTATCTGACTGCGGCGCTGTTCGACACACGCGTCGACGGTTTCCAGATCAGTCGTGTCGAGCTCGTCGACGGCGTCGTCCAGTCGGTGATCTCCAATACCGACGTCGGCGCGCGCGGGGCCGAGGCCAGCGGCTCCTGGCGGGTCGGCGAGGTGACCTTCAACGCCAACGCCGTCTATTCGGACGCCGAGTTCCGCAAGGACTTCGGGACCGCCGGCGCGTTGGTGGCCTACAAGGGCATGCCGTTGCCCCGCGCCCCTAAATGGTCGGGATCGCTTGGGGCGCGCTACAGCCACCCCCTGAACGACCGCCTCCAGCTCAAGCTGCAGGGTTCGGCCGCCTATAACGGCGACGCCGACCTTCAGCTGCGCTCGACCGACCCGCTGTCGCCCAAGTCCAAGGCTCACACCTTGCTCGACGGGCAAATCGCGCTCGTCGATTCGCAAGGCGGCTGGGAGCTGGCCGTGATCGGCACCAATCTGGCCGACAAGCGCTACACCACCTTCGCCTCGAGCGTGACGGCCGGCGGAAGCGCCTACTGGGGCACTCTGAACCGGCCGCGCGTGATCGCCCTTCAATTGAAGTTCACCCGCTAAGTCGAGGGGACGGCGGGGCCAGATCCTGGCCCCGCCGTCAGCTCCTCAGGCGACCGGCGAAGAAAAGCCCCCGTCTGGCGACGGGGGCTTTTCTTCGCCTGCGGGCGACGCGGCCGGACCTAGGTGGCGGGCGGGGCGCGACGGCCCAGACGCGCGGCGTGAAGGAGCGGCTCTGTGTACCCGCTCGGAGCGTGCGCGCCTTCGAGGATCAGGGCGCGTGCGGCGCGAAACGCCTGGCTGCGCGCCAGGTCCTCGCTCATCGGGCGATAGTCGACATCGGACCGGTTCTGGGCGTCGACGACCTGCGCCATCCGCCGCAGAGACGCCTCCACCGCCTCGACGTCGATCACGCCGTGGGTCAGCCAGTTGGCGAGAATCTGGCTGGAGATCCGGCAGGTGGCGCGATCTTCCATCAGGCCCACGCCGTCCAGGTCGGGAACCTTGGAACAGCCCACGCCCTGGTCCACCCATCGAACGACATAGCCCAGGATGCTCTGGACGTTGCCGTCGATCTCCCGCGCCAGCACCTGCGAGGCCCATCGCTCGGGGCCGGCGATCGGCGCGATCAGCAACCGGCTCTGGTCGGTCTGGCGCCCGGCCAGCTCGGCCTGGCGCGCGGCCACGTCGACCTGATGATAGTGCAGGGCATGGAGGGTGGCCGCCGTCGGACTGGGCACCCAGGCGGTGCTGGCGCCGGCCCGCGGATGGGCGATCTTCTGGGCCAGCATCTCGGCCATCGCGTCGGGCATGGCCCACATGCCCTTGCCGATCTGGGCCCGCCCCGCCAGGCCGCAGGCCAGGCCCGCATCGACATTGTTGTCCTCGTAGGCCAGCAGCCACGGGGCCGCGCGCATCTGCGGCTTGGACAGCACTGGACCCAGGTGCATGGCGGTGTGGATCTCGTCGCCGGTGCGGTCCAGAAAGCCGGTGTTGATGAACGCGATCCGGTCGCGAACGGCGGCGATCACCGCGCGCAGATTGACGCTGGTCCGCCGCTCTTCGTCCATCACCCCGACCTTCAGGGTGTTTGGCGCCAGATCCAGAGCCGCCTCGATGGCCGCGAACAGCTCATTGGTGAACGCCGCCTCTGCCGGACCGTGGAGCTTGGGCTTGACGATATAGATCGAACCGGCCGGGCTGTTGCGGCGCGCGCGGTGAAGATCGTGCAGCGCCGTCAGGGCGGTGACCATACCGTCGACTATGCCTTCGGGGACCTCCTGGCCGTCGAGCGTGGCCAGGGGCGTGGTCATCAGCAGGCCGACGTTGCGCGCCAGCATCAGCGCGCGTCCTCGCAGGACCAGCGCGCCGCCGTCCGGGGCGGTATAGACGCGGTCGGGGGCCAGGCGCCGTTCGATCGGCCGCCCGTCTTTCTTGAAGCTGGCCACGAGGTCGCCTCGCATCAGGCCCAGCCAGTTGCGGTAGACGGCGATCTTGTCGTCAACATCGACCGCGGCGACCGAGTCCTCGAAATCCATGATCGCCGAGCCCGCGCTCTCGATCACCAGGTCGGCGACGCCGGCCCGGTCGCGTCGGCCGATCGGGCTTTGCGGCGAGATCACCAGTTCCAGGTGCAGGCCGTGGTTGCGCAGCAGAATCTTGTCCGGGCGCTCGGCCGGCCCGGCCCAACCGACAAATTGAGCGCCATCGCGCAACGGCCCCTGGTCGGTGGCCAAGCGGCCGTCCTCGACCCGGTAGGCCGTGACCGCCGCATGGCTGCCCGCCGCCAGCGGAGCGATTTCGTCGAGACGGGCGCGACACCAGGCCACCACAGCGTCGCCGCGCACGGTGTCATAGCCGCCGGGCGCGGCCGCGCCGGGGAGGGCGTCGGTGCCGTAGAGCGCGTCATAGAGGCTGCCCCAGCGGGCGTTGGCGGCGTTGAGCGCATAGCGCGCGTTGTCGATCGGTACGACCAACTGAGGCGCGGCCAGGCTCGACAGCTCCGGATCGACATTCTGGGTGGCGATGGCGAAGGCGGGCGGTTGCGGCTGCAGATAGCCGATCTCGCGCAGGAACGCCGCTTCGACTTCCGGGGAGGGCGCCTGGCCCTTGCAGGCGGCGTTTCGGGTGTCGATCAGGCTCTGCAGCCGATCGCGCTCGGCCAGCAGGGCCGCGTTGGTCGGTGCGAACCGCGCGATGATCTCGCCAAAGTCGGTCCAGAACCTGGCGCGGTCGAGGTCCAGGCCGGCCAGCACCTCCGTCTCGACATAGTCGCGCAGGCGCGGATGAAACCGGACACGGTCGGCGGCGAGCGGCTGCGTCATCAGCAGGAGGCCTTGCGTTCACTCGCCGAGGGGCGAGCCAGATAGGTGGCGCCCAGCGACGGCGCCGCGTCGCTATGGGCTACGAGGATATCGCCGGGGACCACCGGCCCCACCCCGGAGGGCGTGCCGGTCAGCAGGATGTCGCCGGGCGCAAGCCGCACCAGTCGCGACAGCGCCGCGAGGCAGTCGGCGACGGACCAGATCATGTCGGCGAACCGGCCGCTCTGGCGAACCTGGCCGTTGACCGTCAGGGTGATCGCTCCGGTTGGCTCCACGTCGCGGGCCCGGCGCACCGCGCCGATCGGACAGGACTGGTCGAACCCCTTGGCCATGTCCCAGGGGCGGCCGTCGCGCTTGGCCTGGGCCTGCAGATCGCGCCGCGTCATGTCCAGCGCCATGGCGTAGCCATAGACGCAGCCCAGGGCTTGCTCGGCGCTCAGATCCACGCCGCCGCGGTCGAGGGCGACGGCCAGTTCGACCTCGTGATGCAGATCGCTTGTCGCCAGCGGGAACGGCAGGATGCCGCCGCCCGGCACGACGGCGTCGGCCGGTTTGGCGAAGAAGAACGGCGGCTCGCGAACCGGGTCGCCGCCCATCTCAAGTGCGTGGTCGGCGTAGTTGCGGCCGACGCACCAGACCCGCCGCACCGGAAAGGTCAGAACCTCGCCCTCGATGGCGATCGCCGGATGCGGCGCAGCCCGAAAGGCGTGGGTCATGCGACCGGGCTCGGGCTGGACAGCGCGTCGTGACGCGAGATCAGGATCTGCATCTGTTCAGCAGCGAGCGGCGCGAAGGGCGGCAGGGTCCGGGCATGCGCCGGATCGGCGGAGAGGTGGGCGACCAGGGCCTTGACCCCAGGCACCAGCGGCAGGCCGTCGAACACCCCGCGCACGGCCACGGCCCGCGCCAGGGCGGTCTTGTCGCCGTGATGGTAGGCCCGGGCGCAGTCGGCCGCGTTGAGATTGGCTGTCGCCGAGATGCAGCCGGCGAACGGGCCGCCGTCGCGAGCCAGCATCAGATTGGCCTCGTTGGACGGGAAGACGTCCAGGCTCGGCGACAGGCCCGCGATCTGGCGGGCATAGGCCAGGTCGCCGGAAGAGTCCTTCAGGCCGGCGATCAGATCGCCAAAACGCGCGACCAGGGCCGCGACCAGGGCCGGGGTATAGGGCGTGCCCGAGAGCGCCGGGAAATTATAGAGATAGAGCGGGAGCGGCGCGGCCGCCGAGCCGCTGGCCACCGCGTCGAAGACGCGCAGGACGCCCGCGCCGGTGACCGGCTGATAATAAAACGGCGGCAGCAGCAACGCGCCGGCGAAACCCAGGTCGCCGGCCTCGCGCGTCAGCACCATCGCATCGCGCACGGCGGCCGCCCCCGTGCCCACCATCATCCGGGCCAGGGGCAGGCCCGATCCGGCAATGGCGTTCATCACATCCATGCGCTGGGACACCGACAGCGAGGTGGCCTCGCCGGTCGTGCCCAGCACGTTGAGACCGTCGCAACCGCCGTCCAGGAGCTGGCGGGCTCGCTCGAGGAACCGGGGGATGTCCGGCTCGCCGCTTTCGAGGACGGGGGTGGTGATGGCGGCGATCACGCCGCGAAGACGTTGGGTCATGGTCGTTCCTGGAAAAGGCTAGGCCAGCAGGGCCGGCTCGGGCTGCAGGCGCATGGCGTCGGGGATCTCGATCGGCGGATTGGCCGCGTTGTCGAGGAACTCGACGGTCACGAAGATCAGGTCGGTGTCGCCGACGTTCTGGATGGCGTGGACGAAGAAATCGCCCGCGCCATGCTCGAAGTGGCGGGTCTCGCCGGCATAGTGGTGGACGTCCATGATCCGGCCGTCCTGATAATAGCCGCGCGCCACGCCAGCCGTCGGCGTGGTCCAGAAATAGTCCAGTACATGGCGGTGGAAGGTCAGCCAGCCGCCGGGCGGCAGGAACAGGTGCCAGACCCGCACGCGCTCGGTCTCGGAGACCAGGACATTGCCGACGCCGCCGCTGAACTGGTTGGCCTCGAACTCGGCGCGAAGCTCCGGCGGCCAGTCGCGCAGCGGATCTTCGGGCGGGCCGGGCGGAGCGATCTGGACGATCTTGTGGTCGCTCATGGCGAGGGTCTCCTGCAGGATCAGTCTTGCGGCCGCACGACGACCTTGATCGCGTTGTCGACGCGCTCGCGGGCGTAGCGGAGCGCTTCGGGCAGCGCGCCCAGACCGAAGGTGTGGGTATGGATGAGGGTGGCGTCGAAGCGCCGCTGGGCCATGAAGGCCATGGCCCGTCGCACGGCGCTCTTTCCCTCGCCGCGGATGCCATAGATGTAGACGTTGTTGCGCACGGCGTGCGGCAGATCGACCGTCACCGGCGCGTGCGGGAACGCCGCCAGGCAGATCTTCCCGCCGCGATTGATCATGCCGATCGCCTCGTTCACCGAGGCTTCGGTGCCCGCGCAATCGAGGACGAAATCCACGCCGCCGGGAAACAGGCGACGGACCGCGGCGACCACGTTCTCCTCGCGGGCGTTGATCGTCACGTCGGCGCCCAGCTTCTCGCCGATCGCCAGGCGGTCGGGGCGGGTTCCCGTCAGGATCACCGTGCCCGCGCCGAGCGACTTGGCGATCGCCGCCGCCAGCAGGCCGATCGGGCCTGGACCGAGGATAGCGACGCTGTCGCCGGCCAGCAGGCCGCCCAACTCGGTGAAGCCGTACATCGAAGTGCCGGCCGTCACCACCAGCGCGGCCTCCTCGTCGCTCATGACGTCGGGCACGCGCACCAGGGTGTTGACGTGATTGACCGCGTACTGAGCAAAGCCCCCGTCGGTGGTGAAGCCGTTGGCGCGGTGGCCCCTGTCATGGCCCTCGTAGTTGGCCCCGTAGTTCAGGCACGAGGTGTACATGCCCTCCCGGCAGCGGCGACAACGGCCACAGCCCGCGTGGATCTCGACGGTCACGCGGTCGCCGATCGCCCAATCGTCCACCCCTTCGCCGAGCGCGGCGATGGTCCCCATATATTCGTGGCCGGGGGTGAAGTTCTTGTTGAACGGCGCGCCGCCCTGGATGAGCGCGGGCGGGCCGTCGGCGATCACTTCCAGATCGGTGGCGCAAATCGCCACCGCATCGATGCGCACCAGCACCTCGGCGCGGCCGGGGCGGGGCACGGGCTTGTCCACCAGTTCCAGTTGGCCCGGATCCTTGAGAATCCAGGCGCGCATGGTCGAGGGCGGATCTGTCACGAGCGATTGCATTTTACGGGACCTCGCCGGCGCTCAGCGCCAAACCAATTTGACCAATGCTAGACCAATATGGCTGCACACGACTTCGTTCAAGCGAAAATTTCACCGTCAAGCGCTGCAGGCAGAGGCATGTAGTCGTAAACCAATTTTCGTGATTGGTTTTGATCAGGTCGCGCTCAGCATGTCCGCCGCCATTTTTTCGGCGATCATCAGCACGGGAAGGTTGGTGTTGGCGCGCGGCGCCGTGGGCATCACCGAGGCGTCGCAGATCCGTAGACCCGCCACGCCCATCACCCGCCCGCCCGGGTCGACCACGGCGGTCGGGTCGTGCGGCGCGCCCATCTTGCACGTGCCGCTGTGGTGGGCGATCGGGGTGACGTTCTTGCGGATATAGTCGGCCATCAGATCGCGGTCGGCGACCAGTTCGGCAAGGCCATGACGTGGATCGCCCATCGCCCCGACCACCCAGTCGCCAAGCCCCGGCACGACGTCCAGAAGGCCGGCGATGACGCTAGTTCGCATGATGTTGATCGCGGTCCGTTGGTTGAAGCGGGCGGCGTTGGCCAGGCGGCTGGCGGCCACCGGGCGTCCGATCAGCGGCGCCAGTTCCGGGGCCGTCAACAACGCCATCAGCCGCACGAGGCCGTCAGCCAGCCGAGCTTCGTCGCGGGCGTCGCCCAGCAGATTGAACTCGATGAGCGGTCCGGCTTGCCCAGGGGCGGGCAAGCTGACGCGACCGCGCGAGGCCGGCGCCATCAACAGGGGGCTGAAGTTGGCGATGCGCCGGGCGATCTGGTGCCAACTGGCGCGGCTGCTGACCGCCAGGGCCATGTCCGCGCGACCGCAACCCTCGATCCCCGAGCTGTAGCGGAACATGGTGTTGTTGTGGTTGCGCTGCGGTCGACGCTGCAGGCCCTGCGGGGTGAGATGGGCCAGCACGGCCAGGGCCGCGTGGTTTTGCAGATTGGCGCCGACCCCGGGCAGGGCGTGGCGCACGGCGACCCCGCCGCGCCCCAAGACGTCCGGGTCGCCCAGGCCCTGGCGTTGCAGGAACTCTGGCGTCAGCAGCGCGCCCATCGCCAGGACGACCTCGCCGGCGGCGACGGTTTCCTCGCCCTGCGGCGTGCTGATGCGAACGCCAACCGCCTTGGCGCCGTCGAAGACCAGGGCCTGGGCGCGGGCGCGGGCCAGGATGGTCAGGTTGGGTCGCGCGCGCACCGCCGCGGTCAGATAGGCCGTGGCGCTGGAGGTCCTGTGCGCGATCGGCCCGGCGATCGGCAAGGCCCCATAGCCGTCGGCGAAATCGCCGTTCATGTCGGCGATGAACCGCGCGCCGATGCGCTCGGCGTAGGCGGCCGCGGCCTTGGTCAACGGCGGCCAGTCGGCGCGGCGATGGCGGCGGATCTCGGTGGGACCGTCCTGACCATGCAAGGGGCCGTCGAAATCAAGATCGTTTTCCAGGGCCCGGAAGACGGGCAAGACCTGGTCCCAGCCCCAGCCGTGGGCGCCCCCGGCGGCCCAGCCGTCATAGTCCTCGGGCGTGCCGCGCAACATGATCATGCCCATGATCGAGGAGCCGCCGCCCATGACGCTGGCGTGGAGCAACGGATTGGCCGGCGAGGTGTCGCGCGTCAGGGCGTGGCCCTTCAGGGGCCAGCGATAGGCCGGATTGGCGTAGGAGGTGGGATAGGGATCCAGGATGTCGGCCGGCACCTGTCCGGGGGGCGTGTCCGGGCCCGCCTCGACCAGCAGGACCGCGTTACGGCCGCGCGCCGAGAGCCGGCTGGCCAGCGCGCAGCCGGCCGTCCCGCCGCCCAGAATGACGTAGTCGTAGGATCGGGCCATGGGTTCTCCGCCGGATCGGTCGGCCGCGGCCAGGGCTTAGCGGTCCAGGCTGGCCAGAAGCTGGCGCACGCCAGCCTCGGCGCAGGCCATGTCCTGTTGGGGCGAGCCGGACGAGACGCCGATGCCGCCGACGGTGACGCCGTCGACCGTGATCGGCAGGCCGCCGCCGACCACGCACAGGCGCCCGCCCAACGCGGTGTGGATTCCGAACACCAAATTCCCCGGCACGCAGGCGGCGTTGTACTCGTGCGTCGCCTTGCGGGCCGACGCAGCCGTGAAGGCCTTGTCGATCGCCACCTGCACCGAGTGGACCTTGCCGCCGTCCATGCGCTCGAAGGCGATCGGCGTGCCCGATTCATCGACCACGGCGATGCACATGGGCACGCCGATCTCGATGGCTTTGGCGAGGGCTCCGGCCAGCGCTTCGCGCGCCTCTTCCAGAGATAGTCTTTGGATCTGCAGCATGGATGTCGCCTCTCTAATCGGCTGGAGTCTTATATTGACCGGTTCGGTCAAGATAGATATCAAACCATCAGCAGCGCAATAGGCGGTTCAAACCGCCGCGCGGCGTGTCGCGGCGGGCGCCAGACCCGTGGACATCAGGCGCGCGTGATCGCTCGCCGCCAGCCTTGGGGAGCATGACGTGCTGGAAGCCATCGAATCGGGTCGGCCCAAGGCCGCCAGCTATCCGTCCAGACGCACCGCCTGGGCCGGTAGTCTCGTCTTGACCCTGGGTTGCGTTCTGGCCTTCGCCGACCGCAACATCATCAACCTCTTCATCGTGCCCATTCAGCGCGATCTTGGCCTGAGCGACACGCAGATCAGCCTGCTGGTCGGCTTCGCCTTCGGCGTGTTCAACGCGCTCTTCGGCCTGCCCGTGGCGCGCTGGGTCGACAGCGGCAGACGCAAGACCATCGCCGCCGCCGGCGTGGCGGTGTGGAGCGTCGCGACCGCCAGCTGCGGCCTGGCCGCCAACTTCGGCCAGATGTTCCTGGGGCGCGTGGCGGTCGGGGCCGGGGAGGCGGCGGTGACGCCCTGCGGTGTCTCGATGATCGCCGATTATTTTCCCCCGGAGCGTCGCGGCGCCCCGATGGGCGTCTTCTATGGCGGCATCTTCGTCGGCGGCGGCGGGGCCCTGATCGTCGGCGGCCTGATCTGGCGGCATCTGGGCGACCGGCTGGTCGGCGTGCCGCTGCTCGGGATGATCCACTCCTGGCAACTGATCCTGATCGCCGTGGGCGCGGCGGGGCTGCTGGTGGCGCCGCTGACCTTGCTGATCCGCGAGCCGCCGCGACTGGACAGCGGGCGGCGCATGGAGAAGGCTGGCGTGCCGCTTAGCGTGGTCGCCCGTTACTACGCCGACCATGCCCGCACCCTGGCGGGTCACAATCTGGGTTTCTGCCTGCAGAATTTCGCCCTGCACGCCGGCAGCGCCTGGCTGCCCACCCTGCTGGTCCGCACCCAAGGCTGGAGCATCGCCCAGGCCGGCGCGACCTTCGGCGCCATGATGCTGATCCTGGGGCCGGCGGGCAGCGCCACGGCCGGCGTCCTGGCCGACTATCTGGCCCGCAAGGGCCGCACGGACGGCAAGCTGCTGGTCAGCATCGGCGCGGCCCTGATGTGCTGCCTGGCCAACGCCGTGTTCGCCTTCAATCCAAGTTCGGCCGCCATCGTCGCCGCCCTGGCGTGCTCGGCGTTCTTCGGCACCTTCAGCCTTCCCCTGGCCCCCGGCGCCCTGCAGGAGATCATGCCCAACGCCATGCGCGGCCAAGCCACCGCGGTCTATGTCGGCGTCACCAACCTGATCGCGGGCGGCCTGGCCGCCACCGCGGTGGCGCTGATCACCGACTTCGTCTTCCACGACAAGGCCAAGTTGAACGTCGCCTTCGGCATTGTTGGGGTCGCCGCCACCCTGTCGGCCGCCTTGATCTTGACCTTCACCCTGCGCGCCTTTCGAGGGACGGCCGCCGATCTCGCCCAAGCTCAGGTCCGCCTCGACGACTGAGCGTACCCCTTCCTTCCCGGAAACCTGAGGCGATCCGCCCCGCGGATCGCCTCTCTTTTCGCCGGACAAGGCCCGGCGAGTATCCTGGAGCGATGGGGCGCGACCAAGGCCGCGGGCGCCGGCTCCAGCTCCAGATCCAGGCGGCGCAACTATGCCCCCCGGGCGCGCCTGCCGGCTCGAGAGCAATCATCCTCGACGCGGCGAAGGGCGTCAGCGAGGCGCCGTGCGAAACAGGGCGCGCAGGTGCGCGTCCAGTCCGGTCATGCGAAAGCCCGGGACGGCGACGGCCACGCTCTCGCCGCGCGCCACGCAGCCGTGCTTGTCCCAATGGGCGACCAGCGGGATCAGCGAGGCGAAGCGATGGCGGCGCATGCGAAAGAGCGGCAGCAGGGCCTGGTAGAGGTGATAGGTGGGAAATCGGGGCGTGGCCTTGATCGTTTGACGCGCCGCCGCGCTGAGGGCGTGCTCGATCTCAGCCACCCGATAGCTGCCGGGCGCCACGAAATCGATCGCCCGATTGAGGACCACGTCCTTGCGCAGCAGTTCCTGGGCGATGAAGCGCGAGACGTCCTTCTGATTGACGTAGCAAAATTCCCGGTTGCGCCGCACGGGTAGAAGGAACCGGCCCTTGCGCAGCATGTCCAGCCGCACATCGAACAGGTCCTCCATATACGAGGCGCAGCGCAGGATGCTGTAGGGCAGACCGCTGTCGCGGATCTGGGCTTCGTTGTGGAACTTGGCGTCGAGCACGCCGACACCGGTCAGGCGGTCGGCGCCGATCGCCGAGGTGTAGATCAGTTGGCGGGGCGTTGCGGTCTTGAGCGCGGCGATCACCAACCGCGCCGCCTCGACTTCGTTGGTCGGGTCGTTGAGCAGGGCCATGGGCGTCATCAGGAAAATCCCGTCCGCGCCTTCGGCGGCCCTGCGAACATCGGCGGCGACCATCATGTTGCCTTGGACGACCTCGGCGTCGGGGTACATCTGCGAAACCGCCTCGGGGCGGCGCGCCAGGATCCGCACCCGCAGGCCCTGGTCCAGGAATCCTTGGACGAACGGGCGGGCGATGGGGCCCGAGGCCCCGATGGCGGTGATGAGTTTGCGTTCGGACATGTAGACCTCCTCGCCGCCTTCCTTCGCATCGGCTCGGCGGCCTGAGGTTTGCGGCCAAATACCAATGACACCAATTTAAACCAATGCAACCCATTTTGGTTTGGGCAAGGCGAGCTCGGTCAAATCGGCATGGCGCGTCATGTCTCGAACGCTGGGCCTTCGGGCATTGGCCGATCTCGACGGCGCTTCCGGTCCGTACCTAGGGCTCTGTGGCCGAGCTGGCGCGCATGGCGCACCCCCGGCGCAAGTCCGCAAGGCCGCAGACCGTAGCGGGGGTGCGGACGGAACGGCGATGTCTCTTCACGCGATCCAGCCTTCCGACGCTCTTGACGCCGGGCCGGAGTTGAACCAATTGTGGACCAAATATACCGATATTGAACCAATGTGGTTCGATGGTTTGAAGACGTGACACGGGCCCATCGCCCGTCTCGTCACGTCTCCGAGCGAGGGGGAAGATATGGCCGATAAGAAGCGACGTTCTGGGGCGCCGGCCTGGGCTCTTGGCCTGTTGGCGCTGGCCGCCGGCTCGGCTCAGGCCGCGCCGATCGAGGGCGATTGGCTGACCCAGACGGGCGGCGCCAAGGTGCGCCTCGCCGCGTGCCGCGATCAAACCCGCCAACTATGCGGGACGATCATTTGGATGAGCCAGTCGGCTCTGGGTGATGGAACGGATCGGAACAATCCCGATCCCAGCCTAAGGACACGCAAACTGGTGGGCATGCTGATGTTGACCGGCTTTCGGCCGGAGGGTCTCGATCGATGGACCGGCGGGACGATCTATGATCCGCGCACAGGCAAGACCTACGCCAGCAAGATCAGCGCGCAGCCCGACGGTGCGCTCAAGGTGGAGGGCTGTGTGTCGGTCATCTGTCGCGGTCAGACCTGGCGGCGGCCTTGAGTCTCGCCTGATCCCGGCGCGCACGCAGACAGTCGGCGAGCATCGCTCGCGCATCGATATCAAGCTCAGCGTCTCGTTGCTTGCGATCCAGCAGGTTCGCAGCGCTCTGGCGGCGCCGTCTGGCCTGGCGCGCATTGCGGCCGTGACGCGACCCAGCGCCGACGGGCAGAAATTCCCTCCCGTTACAGGAGGGAATTCTGCGGGGGTTTTTCGATGGGAACCGCTTAAAGGCGTGAGCCGCTCACCTTGGCCTTGCCCAGCATGCCGAGCTTGACTTCGCCGGTCGCGTTGTCGCCGCTGAAGGTCACATTGAACTCGAGCGTGAGGGGCATCGGCGCGGTGACCTTGGCCGTCCAGGATAGTTGATCGCCGTCTACCTTGCCCTCGATCTCGCTCTCGCCCATGGCGCCGCGCGCCACGCCTGTGAAGGTCGAGCCGGCGACCGTGATGTCAAGTTCGCCTTCGCGCGGCCCCATCGGAGTGGTTACGACCAGTTTCCATTTACCGTCTGCGGACATGTCTTGCTCCTTTGGCCGCGCGAACGCGGCGTGATGATGTTGAAGTGTCTTCGGCGCCCTTAGGGCCAGAAGGCCAGGCCCTGCTGATGGATTGGAGCCTGGGGCTCGCCCTGAGCGCGCGACATTCGACTGGGAAGGTCGGCGCTCGCGGGACAGAACAGTTCCAATCCCGCTTGCAGGCGGACCCTGAGGTCACCAGGGAACGCCTCCGCCAATCGAACTTTGCCGTTTCATGGCCCCGGCGGTCGCGGTTCGATATTGATGGTTTGCGCTTCGAGATAGGCCTCGACGCCCATCGTGCCAAAGCTGCGGCCAAGGCCGGACTCTTTCATCCCGCCGAACGGCGCGGCCGGGTCAGGCAGGCCATGGGCGTTGACCCAGACAGTGCCGACCTCAAGCCTCCGGCTCAGATCGTCGGCCTTGGCCAAGTCTCGAGTCCAGATCGATGCGGACAGGCCGTAGCGTGTCGCGTTGGCGCGCGCCACCACGTCGTCCTCCGAGGTCCAGGACAATACGGGCAAGGCCGGGCCGAACTGCTCTTCACGAACCAGCCGGACGTCGTCGGCTAGACCGGTGATGATCGTCGGCGGGTAGAAGAAGCCAGGACCCTCCAGCGGCTGTCCGCCAACCTCCACCCTGGCGCCGTCTTGCTGGCGCGCCTCGTCGACCAGCTCGCGCACGCGTTCGTACTGGGCGGCGTTCTGAATGGGTCCCATAGCGACTCCGGGTTCGAACCCATTGCCCACCGGGTGGCGCCGCGCCATGTCCACAAGGCGTTCTACGAGAGCGTCATGGATGTCGGCGTGCACATAGAGGCGCTTGATGGCCATGCAAATCTGTCCGGCGTTGCTGAACGCGCCGAAGAAGATGCCCGGCGTGATCTTGTCGAGATCGGCGTCGGGAAGCACGATCGCCGCGTCGTTGCCGCCCAATTCCAGGGTCACGCGCTTCATCGTTCGCGCGGCGCTCTCGGCGACGCGCTTGCCGGTCGCGATCGAGCCGGTGAAGCTGATCTTGTCGATGCCGGGATGCTGGGTCATCGCCTTGCCAAGCTCGTCGCCGCCGCTCAGGACGTTGAACACCCCCGGCGGCATGATATCGCGGCCGATGGCTCCAGCGATCAGGGTGGTCAAGGGCGTGTAGGGCGAGGGCTTGAGCACGACCGTGCAGCCCGCGATCAACGCCTGGGCGACCTTCATCAGGCCCAAGAAAATCGGAACATTCCAGGGTGCGATCGCGCCCACGACGCCGACGGGGCGATGGCGAACCACCAGGCTGCCACTGACGCCGGGTCGGAGCACCTGATCTTTGATGTCGATTTGGCTAAATTGGTCAATCCAGGCCGCGGTGACGAAAATTTCCATCCGCGCGCTGTTGAGATCCTTGCCCTGTTCAAGCGTCAGAACATGGGCCAGGTCGTTGGCGCGCGCCATCAAGGAGCCGGCATAGGCCTTCAGCGTCGCCGCCCTTGCCGGGTGACCGAGTCCGCTCCACATCGGCAGCGCGGCCCGCGCGGCCGTCACGGCCCGGTCGAGGTCGTCGATATCGGCGGATGGCGCCATGCCCGCCAGTTCCGCCGTCGCCGGATTCAGAACCGCGAACTTCTTGACGGCCGGCACGGAGGCGCCGGCTATCGTGTTCTCCAACTCCGTCGCCGCCACCGCAACGTCGATTGTGTCTGGGAATATGAGCGGCATGGTCTCCCTCGGGACTTTTGCTTGTGATCGGCCGGCCCACGCCGACGCCGGGCGGACTCGGGCGGTGCGGCCTCGGGCGAGACTTCATTCACACCTGGCCCGTTCTTCTGCGGTCTGCGGCCAACGGCGCGAACCTAGCAGTCGAAATCGGCCTGTCAATAATTAGTGTACTTATTTTAAACGGGCGGCATGCTCGACCCGTGCCCCGGCCCGTCGGCTCGGTGTGGCCTGCCAAGCCGACCTCCGCACCGCGGCTGGCGGTGCTTGCGCTCTCGCCAATAATATGAATGCTTATTATGGTCGAGCGTCGGCGCGCACGGGCGCCCTGGCGATCTAAGGGGCTGCTCGTCGCCGCGGCCGCGTCGGCTCATGACGGGAGTAGGGCCATGATTAGCTCCGAGCAGCTGGAGGAAACCGCCGCCGCGTTCGTTCACGACGTCGCCGCGATACAACGCGTTTGGATCGCGTGACCTGGAAGGCGGACACAGGATCGCCAATCCCACGACGCTCGTCTGATCGCGCCAGAGAGAAGCCGGCGCGCCGGGCGTTGAACGATATCGGCGCCGCTGGGCTGAGATCGGGCGATCCAGCGCCTGGATCCGAACGCCGAAACACCAACCGGTCTCGTGAGACGATTGTCACCCCAGCTCCCAAAGAAACGCTGTCGATCCCAATGCCCAATCCCAACAGTCCCGTTTCCCAACCGCTTGTGCTTCTCCAGGCAGGGTTCGACGGCTTGCCGCTCGTCGAAGCGCCCTCCCTTTTCTGGCGTATTGGCCGTTGGCTGCGCGAGCAGGGCGGTCGGCGTCCGATGTCGGTTCGCGTGGTGAACGACGGGACAGCGATCGTCGATGGCCGAGTTCTGGCGATCGACCATTTCGGTGCGGTGCGCGATTTATCCGTCGAAAGAAGGCCGTTATCCTGCGGGAGGAGGACGCCTAAGGCGCTCTTCACTGGACGTGGCGGCTGACGAGCGCGCGCCGATGAGCGACCAATCCAGAACCATTTCAGGCGCCGCCGGACGGCGCTCGACCGGCGTCATGGCCCCGCGGGCCGCGATGGGCCAAGCCCTGTTGAGTTTTGCGGCGGCGATGCGCCGGGTCGAGATCCAGGACGCCGCGCCCGCTCTGGGCGTCACCAGCCGGACTCTTCGCCACTACGAGGACAAAGGTCTCGTCCGCTCGCATCGTTCGGTCAACAATGTCCGCAGCTACGACGCGGCCGCACTTGAGCGCCTACAGGCGATCATAGAGCTGAGAGCCTTGGGATTATCGCTCGCGGCCATCGCCGGTTTCCTGACCCTAGGCGACACCCCCGAAGCTCAGGCCAAGGCCGTCCATGCGGCGCTGAGCGGCGCCTTGGCGCGGCAGCAGGCGCGCTTGGCGCGCTTGACCTTCCTTCTTCAAGCCATGGGGGAGGGCGAGCCCACATTGCCCGTCGCGATCGCCGGCCTGGGCCGAGCGCGGCGCGGACCGCCCTAACGGACCGCCCTGACGGAGCGCCGGTACAACGAGGTCGCGCAGAGCAACGACGCGACGACCCTCGGGCGCGATCGCCAGGGGCGAGGCGGGCCCGACGCAGTCACTCACCCGATCGGCCGCGTATCGAGCGGCGAACCTCGGCGAGGCACGGTCACCACCATCTTTAAACCGCCGCCGAGCGGACCGTCCTCGGCCCGGATGTCGCCGCCGTGCCATACGACCGCTTCTCGCGCGATCGCCAGCCCCAGCCCGAAACCTTCAAGTCTCCCGGCCTCGCCGTCGAAGCGCTTGAAGGCGTCGAAGATCTCTTCCCTGGCCGCGGCGGGGATGCCTGGCCCCCTGTCGATGACTTCGAGAACCAAGCGGTCGCGCTCGATGCCGGCGCGGACAAGCACCTCCTCGCCCGGCGGAGAATATTTCACGGCGTTGCGAATGACGTTTTCGAATGCGCGATAGAGGACCTCGCCCTTGGCGAAGGTCACAAAGGGAACCGCGCCCTCGAAACTAACCCGGCAGGCCTTGGTCTGCGCTTCGAAGTTGGCGTCGTCGATGATGGCGGAGACCAGGTCCATCAGGTCGAGTTTCTCTTCATGGCCCAGGGCATGCCCGGCCTTCAGCCGCGCCAGGGTCAAGATTTCAGCCAGCAGGCCCTCCAGACGATCGGCTTCTCGCTCGACGCGAGACAACATGTCCAGACGGCCCTCCGGCGACTGCCGCAGAAGTCCAACAGCGACTTGAAGCCGCGCGAGAGGCGAACGAAGTTCGTGCGAAATGTTGTGCAGCAACCGCTGCTGGGCGAGCCACAGCTGCTCCAACTGGGCCGCCATGCCGTCGAATTCTTGCGCCAGGTCGGCGATCTCGTCACGACGGGCGCCGATACGGGCGGCCACGCGCGTGCTCAACTGGCCTCTCGAAACCGCGCGAAAGCCTTCGCTCAGATGCGCCAATGGGACGGAGAAGTACCAGGCGAGCGCCGCGCTGAACAAGACGCTGACGAACCCGCTGATGAGGACCGGCGCCACCAGGCTGGCGCGCGGCACGGCAATCGCCAGCTGGAAGCGCCGCCCGTCGGGCGCCAGCACCGCTTTGGCCGAGGTCCCAAGAGCCGCGCGCGGGGCGCCCGCGACAAACCTCCCCTCGGCGTCATACAGCGCAAGGCTCCCGTTGCGGCGCTCCTGCTGCGTCAGTACGGGTTCTGCGGCGGCCGGCCCGTCGCTCGTGATCACGTCGGCGACGATATCTTGCAGTTGGGCGACGGCCACCGCCTGGGCTGGGTCGTTGCGCACCACAGACAGGACGATCACGCCGATCACCAACAGGCAGATCGACGCCAGCCAAAAGGCCAGGAAGAATTTCCAGAACAGGCGGCTGGGCTTCATGGACCGACCAGTTGATAGCCTTGGCCGCGCACGCTCAGGATCCAGGATCCGCCTCCAGGACGAAGACCGAGCTTTTGCCGGATGCTGCTGATGTGCACGTCGATACGGCGATCATAGGCCGTCAGCGGCCGGCCAAGAGCATTGACCGACAGCTGCTCCTTGCTGACCAGCTGTCCTGCGTGCCGCGCCAGAACCTCAAGAAGGCTGTATTCGGTGCCGGTGAGTTCAAGCAGCGTTCCTGCCCACTCAGCCTTGCGGCTGGCGGGCCACAACCTCAAGGGGCCGCTCGCGATGACGGCGGCCGCGGCGGGCTCCTCATGCGCCAGGATGCGCCGCAAGATCGCGCGAATGCGGGCGACAAGCTCGCCTGGAGAACACGGCTTGGGAACATAATCGTCGGCGCCCAGATCGAGCCCGGCGATCCGGTCCACCTCGTCGCCCCGTGCGGTCAGCAGCAGGATCGGGATCGTGCTGGCGCGGCGTATCCGCCCCAAGACCTCGATGCCAGAACGCCGCGGCAGCATGACGTCAAGGACGACGAGATCGAAATCGCCCGACAGGGCGGCGGCCTCGCCCTGCTGGCCGTCATGGGCTGTTCCGACCCCAAAGCCTTCGCATACGAGGAACTCCGACAGCATTGCCGTCAGCTCATCGTCGTCGTCGATGAGCAGAATCCGAGGCGCGGCGGGTACGGGGGCGGTGTTCACGAGGGGTGTCTTTACGCTGGGTTCGTTGCCGGTCGCCGCTGGCTTTACAGTTCTTAACACAACCTTTTCCCAACTTTACTTCCGCCGCTCACCGCCTAACACGCCGATCGCCTAAGTGAGACTCTCTGATGCACCGACCCTTCGGAGTGGCTCTTGGATCGTTTTCGCGTTTTGGCGCCTGCGCTCGCCCTGCTGGCGACGGCCTGCACGGTCGGGCCCGCCTACCAGCGCCCAGATCCCGAAGTGGCTGGCGCGTGGACGGCCCCGACCCCGCGCGGCGGCGCCAGCGCGGCCCTGGTCGACTGGTGGGCGCGCTTCGACGACCCCATCCTCACGACGTTGCAGGCCGACGCCCAACAAAACAGTCCTACGCTCGACCAGGCGCTCGCCCGTATCGATCAGGCGCGCGCCAATCTGAGTACTCAGCACGCGGCCAACTGGCCCAGCGCGACCGCCTCGGCCACGCGGACGCGGTCCAAGCAAACGTCGACGACGGGCAAGAGCATCTTGGCGACCACGAGCCAGGAGAGTCTCGACGCCAGTTGGGAGATCGATCTGTTCGGCAAGACGCGCCGCAATGTTCAGGCCGCCCAGGCGCGCGTTCAGGCGCGCACAGACGACTGGTACGACGCGCGGATTTCCCTCGCCGCGGAAGTGGCCGACGACTACGTGCGCTACCGTGGCTGCGAGCAGCTGGCCGAAGCGCTTGGCCAGGAGGCGGCTTCGCAGGAGATCTCCGCAAGGCTCACGCGGATCAACGCTAACGCGGGCTTCTCGCCGGCGTCCGACGTCGCCTTGGCGGACGCCGCGGCGGCGAGCACGCGATCATCGCATACCGATCAGGAAGGACAGTGCGACCTGTTGGTCAAGAGCCTCGCGTCCCTGACGGGCCGATTGGAAAGCGAGGTGCGCGCCAGCTTGGCCCCGGGCAAGTTGAGCCTGCCCAGGCCCGCGTTGCTCGAGGTCGCAAGCCTCCCGGCGGATCTTGTACGTCAACGACCCGACGTGGCGTCGAGCGAGCGCGAACTGGCCGCCGCCAGCGCGGAAATCGGCGCGGCCGTCGCCAGTCTCTATCCCAGCCTGACGCTGTCGGGATCGATATCGACGAGCGGCGGGCTTGATCAATGGTCGTTTGCACCGGCTCTGTCCTTGCCCATCTTCGACGGCGGGCAGAGGCGCGCCAACGTCAGGTCCGTTCGCGCCAGCTACGCCTATCAGTTGGCCGCCTATCGCCAGACCGTGCGCAGCGCGGTTCTCGAGGTCGAGCAAGATCTGGTGCAGTTGGACGTCGCGCGCCGCCGTCAGGCCGACGCTGATCTCGCCGCCCAGGGCTATCAAACCAGCTTCAGGGCCACCGACCAACTTTACCGGGCAGGCAATGCGGCTCTGCTCGACCGCGAGACCGCCCGACGCACCGCCTTGGACGCCCAGCAGTCTCTGATCAACCTCCGCGTCACCGAGCTTCGCCAATGGATAGCGCTCTACAAGGCGCTTGGCGGCGGCTGGGACGCAACAAAAGCCACCTTGGCCATTCCGATGCGCCCAGACGGAGTTTCCCCGCCGTGATGTTCCGACCGAACCGCGCCGCCCTCTTGGGCGCCGTCATGCTGAGCCTGGCCGCGTTGGGCGCGTGCTCGCCGAAGAACGCAGGACCGGCCCCAGCAAGCCTCACCGTAGAATTGGTCAAGCCCCAACCCCTGACTTGGCCACAGCAGATTCGCGCCAGCGGTGGGCTCCTGGCTTGGCAGGAGGCGATCATCAGCGCCCAGACGGGGCCGCTGCGCATCGACAGCCTTCGCGCCGACGTCGGCGCCTGGGTGCGGCGCGGGCAGGTGCTGGCGATCTTGTCCCGCGACACCGTCATGGCCGACCGCGAGCGCCTGCGCGCGGCGGTGGCGGAGGCCGAGGCCAATCTCGCCCAGGCCGACAGTGATGTCGACCGGGCCGGCCAGGTCGGCGCCAGCGGCGCGCTATCGGCCCAACAGATCCAGAAATACACCGTCACTCAGCGCACCGCGCAGGCCGCCTTGGCCCAACAGCGGGCGCAGTTGCGCAGCACCGAAATCCAGCTAGCCCAAACTGAAGTGACAGCGGTGGACGACGGCGTGGTCTCGTCGCGTTCGGCCCTGTTGGGCAAGGTGGTCAATTCGGGAGACGAGTTGTTTCGACTGGTGCGCCAGGGGCGGGTCGAGTGGCAGGCGGAGCTGGACGCCCAGCAACTGTCCAGGGTCAAGGCGGGCCAGTCAGCCGAGATCAGTCTGCCTGGCGGTGAAACGATCGTGGGCAAGGTGCGCCTGGTCTCGCCGACCCTCAACACCAGCACGAGCCGAGGCGTCGCCTATGTCAGCCTGCCGCCCAGCTCGCCGGCCCGCGCGGGCATGTACGGCAGCGGGGTGATCGATATCGGGGCGGTGGAGGCCATGACCCTGCCCGACACCGCCGTCGTGATGCGTGACGGACGCGCCTACGTGTTCGTGGTCGGCGCGGACAAACGCGCGCATCGACGGGCGGTGACGACGGGCGCGCGTCGAGGAGGACGCATCGAGATTTCCGGGCTTGGCGGCGACGTCAGCGTGGTCAAGAGCGGCGCGGCCTTCCTCGCCGACGGGGCGACCGTTCTGGTCTCGGGAGCCGTGCGATGAACATCTCCGCGCTTTCGATCAAGCATCCGGTGCCGGCCATTCTGCTCTTCGTCCTGTTGACCGCCTTCGGCGTCTTCGGCTTTCAGCGTCTCGACATCCAGCGCTTTCCGGACATGGACCAGCCCACGGTCAACATCTCGGCGACGCTGGAGGGGGCCGCGCCCGAGCAGTTGGAAACCGAGGTGGCGCGCAAGATCGAGGACAAGCTGACCTCGCTGCGCAAGCTCGATCACATCACCACGACCATCACCGAGGGCACGGTGAACATCGCCGTCACCTTCACGATCGACAAGGACTCCAACGAGGCGGTCCAGGAGGTTCGCAACGCCGTCGATGGCGCCAGGAACGACCTGCCGTCGGCGCTGCAGACGCCTACGGTCTCGAAGGTCACGGCGAACGCATCGGCCATGCTGACCTACGCGATCACGTCACCTGGCCTGGGCGAAGAAGAGTTGTCCTGGTTTGTCGACAACGACGTGACCAAGGCGCTTCAGTCGGTAAAGGGCGTCGCGACGGTCTCGCGCATCGGCGGGGTTACGCGCGAGGCGCATATCGACCTGGATCCAGCGCTCATGGCCGGCCTCGGCGTCAGCCCCTTGAACGTCAGCAACAAGCTCAAGGACATGCAGAGCGACAGCTCGGGCGGACAAGGCGACATCGGCGCCCAGCGCCAGTCCTTGCGGACGCTGGGCGCGGTGCACACACCGCAGGATCTGGCGGCCGTCGCCGTCCCAGCCGCCAACGGTCAGATGGTTCGCCTCGACCAGATCGCGCAGATCAGGGATGCGCACGCCGATCGCAGCTCGCGCGCCTTCCGTGACGGCCAGGAGGTGATCGCGTTCAACGTCACACGCTCCCTTGGCTTTGGCGATGTGGCCGTAGCCAAACGCGTGCGCGAGAAGATCAAGGCCTTCGCCGCGGAGCATCCCGAGGTCGAGATCTCCGAGCAGAGCAACACGATCACCCCGATCATCGACAACTATGACGGCTCCATGCACCTTTTGGTGGAGGGGGCGCTCCTGGCCATCATCGTGGTCTGGCTCTTCTTGCGGGACTGGCGCGCGACGCTCATCTCGGCCACCGCGCTTCCCTTGTCGATCATCCCCACCTTCGGCGTGATCTATCTTTGCGGGTTTACCCTCAACCTCGTCACCCTGCTGTCGATCGCCCTGGTGATCGGCATTCTTGTCGACGACGCCATCGTCGAGGTTGAAAACATCGAGCGCCATCTGAAGATGGGCAAGCCTCCCTACCAGGCAGCGATGGAAGCCGCCGACGAGATCGGACTCGCCGTCGTCGCCACGACCTTGACGATTGTCGCGGTGTTTCTCCCAACCGCGTTCATGGCCGGCATCCCCGGCAAGATCTTCCGGCAATTTGGCGTCACCGCCTCGGTGGCCGTGCTGATGTCCTTGCTGGTCGCCCGATTGCTGACGCCGATGATGGCCGCCTACCTCTTGCGCGAGACCAGCCGCCAGGAGCGCGATGGGGCGATCATGACCCGATATATCGACTGGGTCCGAACGACCTTGCGTCATCGCAAGGCGACGGCGGTCGCGGTGGGGCTCTTCCTGGCGGTGTCCCTGGCCATGATCCCCTTGCTGTCCGCCGCCTTTCTTCCGGCGCAAGACGACGCCCAGGTCACGGTGTCCCTCACGCTGCCGCCAGGCAGCACCTTGGACCAAACCACGGCCGCGTCCCTCGATGCGGCGCGTCGCATCAGGACGCTGCCGGAAGTCCGCAAGGTCTTCACCGCGGCGGGCACAGCCACCAGCGGAGGAATGGACGCCAGCTCGAGCGCCGATCTGACCGCCGCGACCTTGATTGTGGATCTCGCGCCACGCGGAGAGCGGCGCCTCAAGCAATCGGGCGTGGAGGCCAAGATCCGCCAGACCTTGAAGTCGCTGCCTGGCGTAAGGATCGCCGTCGGCGGATCGGGCAACGGCGAGGCGCTGCAGATTGTCCTGGCCGGCGATGACAGCGACCTGCTTAACCAGACCGCTGGCAAGGTCGAACAGGAAATTCGCGGCCACATCGCGGGCATCGGCAATGTCACCTCCAGCGCCGCCCTGCAGCGCCCGGAGATCCAGCTAACGCCGGACTATGCGCGCGCCGCGGCCTTGGGTGTGACCAGCTCCGACATTGGCGAGGCCATGCGCGTGGCCACCTATGGCGACTACACCGCGTCGCTGCCCAAGCTCAATCTGTCCGACCGCCAGGTGAATGTGCGGGTGCGGATGGATCCAGCGTTGCGAACCGACCTCGACGCCATCGGCCAACTGCGCGTGGCCGGCGGCAACGGGCAAGTGGCGCTTGCCTCGCTCGGCGGCCTGTCCGTCGGCAGCGGCCCCTCCCAAATCGATCGCCTCGACCGGGCGCGCCAAGTTACCCTGACCGTCGAACTCAACGGTCGAGTGTCGGGGGAAGTCATGCGCGAGGCCAAGCGCTTGCCCACGCTCAGGACGCCGCCCGCCGGCGTCAAGCTGGTCGAGCAAGGCGAGCTGCAAAGGACCTCGGAACTGATGAGCAGTTTTGGGCTGGCGATCGGCGTGGGGATCTTTTGCATCTATGCGGTGCTGGTGCTCCTGTTCCAGGATTTCCTCCAGCCGGCGACTATTCTGTCGGCCTTGCCGTTGTCGCTCGGCGGTGCGCTGCTGGCGCTCTTGGTCTCGCGCATGAGCTTCTCGCTGCCCGCGCTGATCGGGCTCCTGATGCTGATGGGCATCGTGACCAAGAATTCCATTCTGCTGGTGGAATACGCCATCATGGCGCGTCGCACGAACGGCCTCTCACGTCTGGAGGCGGTGTTGGACGCCTGCCACAAGCGCGCGCGTCCGATCCTCATGACCACCGTCGCCATGGGCGCGGGCATGCTTCCGAATGCCTTGGGTTTTGGCGCGGACCCCAGCTTTCGCCAGCCCATGGCGGTCGTCGTCTTGGGCGGCCTCTTGACCTCCACGGCGCTCAGCCTGCTGGTCGTGCCTGTTGTCTTCACCTTTGTCGACGACGCGGAAATCTGGTTGCGGCGCCAGGCCCGGCGACTAGGCGGCCCAAAGGCCGCCTAGTCGGGGCGTTCAGGAGAACGCGTCGCGCCCAGATAGGACGTCGCCTGTTGAGCCGACATCGGCTTGGCGAAATGGAACCCCTGGGCGTGCGAGCAGCCCAGGTCGCGAACGGCGGCGAGCGTCTCGCCGCCCTCGATCCCGTCGGCGACGACTTGCAGGCCGAGGGCCTGACCTAGCCGCAGAATGGAGCTGATGATCAGCGGATCGAAGTCGGATACGAACGCCTTGGAGATCTTCAGCCGATCGATGGGATAGTCGCGCGGGTTGCCCAGCGACCCGTGTCCGGCGCCGAAATTGTCGAGCGTCACCTTGACGCCGCAAGCGGCCAGTTCGCGTATGGCCTCGCTTATGGTGAGGTCGCCGCGGCCGCTGCCCATGGTCTCGTTGACCTCGATCGACAGCTTGTCGCCCGGAACGTCCCACCGCGCCAGCCGGCCGCGAAGCTCCCGGATCAGCCGACCGTCGCGCAATTGCGTGGCGGAGACATTGATGGCGACGGTCGGCGGGTCCAAGCCCTCGTCCATCCATGTCCGCAATTGTTCGAGGACGCTCTCGAATGCGAACTCGCTCAGCAACGGCGCGGCCTCCGGGTCATCGAACGCGGTGTTGAACGCGGCCGGCGCCAAGACCCCCAAGTCCGGATGGTTCCAGCGGACCAGGGCCTCGAGCGTTTCCACGTGGCCGGTGTCGAGCTGGATGATCGGTTGATAGAGGAGGGAAAATTCGCGGTCCGCCAAGCCCCGGCGGACGTCCCGCAGCAGCTGCAATCTTTCCTCGACGCGGGTGCGCATCGTATTTTGAAACAGCACGCTGCGTCCGCGACCGGTCGTTTTGGCCTCGTACATCGCCAGGTCCGCATTCTTCAAGACCATCGCCCCGTCCGTCTCGCCCGGACGATGGAACGCCGCGCCGATGCTGGTGCTGATCACGAAGTCCTGGCCATTGTATTGCACCGGGTTTCGCAGCAGCGCCTCCAGGGCGGCGATCGGGCGCAGCAGGACTTGAGGATCGCGGACGTCGCGCATCAACACGGCGAACTCGTCGCCGCCGAGTCGGGCGACGGTGTCGCTCTGGCGAAAGGCTCTGCGCAGTTGGCCCGCCAAGGACTTCAGCAAGGCGTCGCCGGCGTCGTGGCCGAACGTGTCGTTGACCTGCTTGAAGTAGTCCATGTCGATCATGACCACGCCCAGCCCTTCGCCCCGATCCTGGGCCGCGGCGGTCGCCTCGCCGAACGCGGCCTGGAAGGCGGCGCGATTGGCCAGGCCCGTGAGCCCGTCGCGATAGGCCAGAGTCTCGACACGCTGTTGCTGGTGGTGGCGCTCGGTGACGTCCTTGAAGACGATGATGACGCGATCGGGCGTTCCCGATGAGCTTTCAAACCGTTCGCCAATGGCGTCGATCCAAGTCTCCACCGCGTCGTCGCGGTTGAGACGGTAGGTCAAATGGAAGGGCGCGCCTTGACTGGCGCAGGCTTCGAAGGCGGTCTTCAGCCCCGATCGATGGTCGCG
>Ga0102590_1001494_pt1 | contig 34735 bp, 33 predicted proteins | sample AraplaMF_Col_mMF_FD_76859 | JGI IMG/M metagenome (GOLD analysis project Ga0102590, IMG submission 76859) | Arabidopsis root microbial communities from the University of North Carolina, USA - plate scrape MF_Col_mMF | ecosystem: Host-associated > Plants > Roots > Endosphere | place: USA... | reverse complement strand
GAAGCGCGACGGGAGGGACTGACGTCATGCGCCGAACGGCCCTCCTTCTCCTTTCCGGCCTGTCCTTCGCCAGCGCGCTGCCGCCCGCGGCTTTCGCGCAGACGGTGCCGCTGGCTCGCCCCTCGCTAAACGATCCCTACGTGGATCACATCGCCGAGGCGGCGCAACGCTTCGCGCTTCCCGCCGCTTGGATCAGGGCCGTGATGCGCGCCGAAAGCAACGGCGACCGGCAGGCGACTTCCCCCAAGGGTGCGATGGGTCTGATGCAGATCATGCCCAATACCTGGGCCTATCTGCGCGTTCGTCACCGGCTTGGCGATGATCCCTACAATCCGCGCGACAACATCATCGCGGGCAGCGCCTATATCCGCGAACTGTTCGACCGCTACGGTTCGCCGGGCTGGATCGCTGCCTATAACGCCGGTCCCGGACGCTACGAGGCATCGCTCCGGGGCCGCCCGCTCCCGGCCGAAACGCGCGCCTATGTCGCCACCATTGCGCCGAACCTTGACCGTGGCGGCGACGTTGCCCCCGTCCTGATCGCTGCCGCCGATCTGCTGTCCTGGACCCGTGCGCCGCTCTTCATCGTGCAGTCGGGCCGCACTGCCGCTGCCGTCCCCGTGCCGGACGAACGTTCGCCGCGCGGCGCTCGGATGGCGTCGGCCGTGCGCGATGTTTCCGCCATCACGCCGCAGTCCGGTGGCCTGTTCGTCGAGCGGGCACCGGAAAGGACCGCGCCATGAGCGCGTTGCCTCCCATTCGCATCCTGTCGGGCTCTGGCGCATCATGGAGGGCTCCGGGTGTGAAGGCAGGCACCACAACCGAACGAGGGCAGGATAAAAGGCCGCGAGGTGCGGCGTCTGGCGGTTGTGGTTTTTCAAGGGGTTATGGAGTAATTTCGCGAGGTGCGCATCGTTTACGCACCTCGTGCCCTCACCCTTTTTCTCATGATTTCCGTGGTCTGGCGCGATGTGCGGGGTCTCGGTCATGAGCGGCGAGGACGATATTCGCATCCGGCCGGGCCGTATCCGTTCGACGCGCGCCCAGGCGGCTCGCCCCTTCATCGCGCAGGCCTTGGCCGCCGCGAAGAAAGCCGGCGGCGGCGTCTCGCGCTCAGGCCGCATCGTGCCCGGCAACCGCTCGCGTTTCGGCAGCGGTCAGCGCGCCAGCATCCAGGCGAACCGCCTCATTACCGCCCGCTCACGCGGCGCCGTCATCAAGGCTCGCGTGGTCCGCCATACGGCTCGTACCGCGCCACTTGGACCACACCTCGCCTATCTGCGCCGGGAGGGCGTGACCCGTGACGGAGAGAAAGCCCGGCTGTTCGGACCCGAGACCGAAAACGCGGATGCTGGCGCCTTCTCGGAGCGATGTCAGGATGACCGGCATCATTTCCGCTTCATCGTCTCGCCTGACGATGCGCTGGAGATGGCCGATCTCAAATCCTTCACCCGCGATCTCGTCGGGCAGATGGAGAAGGATCTCGGCACCCGCCTCGACTGGGTGGCCGTCGATCACTGGAACACCGAGCACCCCCATGTCCATCTGATCGTGCGCGGTGTGCGCGACGATGGCCAGGACCTCGTCATCTCTCGCGACTACATCAAGGAAGGCATGCGCGCCCGCGCGCAGGATCTCGTCACGCAGGAGCTTGGGCCGCGCACCGAGCAGGAGATCCGGCGCAACCTGGGGCGTCAGGTCGAGGCGGAACGCTGGACCGATCTCGATCGCCAGATCGCCCGCGACAGCTATCGCACCGGCGTCGCGGATCTCGCCCCACATCCTGATCGTCAGCCCGACGAGTTTCACGCGCTGAAGGTCGGTCGGCTGCGCAAGCTAGAGACACTCGGCCTCGCCGATCAGGTCGGTCCCGGCCAGTGGGTCGTATCAGAGAATGCCGAGAAGACGCTGCGCGCGCTCGGCGAGCGCGGCGACATCATCAAGCGCATCCACCGCGGCCTGACTGAACGCGGCATCGAACGCGGCGCCGCGAGCTATGTGCTCGCCGGCGAGAGCATCGACGATCCGGTCATCGGCCGGCTGGTCGACCGCGGCCTCGATAACGAGCTGAAGGGCACGGCCTATGCCGTGGTCGACGGCACCGATGGGCGCACCCACCACATCAAGCTCGCCGATCTCGACGCCGCCGGGGACAGCGCACCGGGTTCGATCGTGGAGCTGCGCAAGTTCGACGACGCGCAGGGCCGCCGGCGTGTCGCGCTCGCCGTTCGCTCAGATCTCGATATCGAGCGGCAGGTCCATGCGACGGGCGCCACCTGGCTCGACCGGCAGGCCATCGCCCGCGAGCCGGTAGCGCTCGGCGGCGGGGGCTTCGGCGCGGAGGTGCGTCAGGCGATGGACCGGCGCGCCGACCATCTGATCGCCCAGGGGCTTGCCGAGCGGCAGACGCGCGGCGTCAGCTTCTCGCCGGGGCTGATCGAAACCTTGCGCCAGCGCGAGGTCGAAGCGCTCGGGGAGAAGCTCGCGGCCGAGACCGGCCGGCCATTCACCAAGGCCGGAACAGGCGAGTATGTGGCGGGCACCTATCGCCAGCGCCTCGCGCTCGCCTCGGGCCGCTTCGCCATGATCGATGACGGCCTCGGCTTCCAGCTCGTGCCCTGGTCGCCCTCCCTCGAACGTCACCTTGGTCAGCACGTCTCCGGTGTCTCGCGCGGCGGCGGCGGCGTCGACTGGAGCTTCGGCCGCAATCGCGGCCTCGGCATGTAGCCCAACTAAGAAAGGAGTGCCCCGCCATGTCAGCGACGAAAATCCTCTGGGGTCAGATCCTCACCGTCTTCCTGATCGTGTTGATGACGACCTGGGGCGCGACACAATGGACGGCCTATCGTCTCGGTTTCCAACCTCAACTCGGACTGTCCTGGTTCGAACTGGCGGGCTGGCCGATCTACTATCCGCCCGCCTTCTTCTGGTGGTGGTATTTCTACGACGCCTATGCGCCGCCGATCTTCGTCGAGGGCGCCTATATCGCCGCGTCGGGGGGCTTCATTTCGATCGCGGTCGCGATCGGCATGTCGGTGTGGCGGGCACGCGAAGCGAAGAACGTCGAGACCTATGGCTCGGCCCGCTGGGCGCGCCCTGACGAAGTGAAGGCCGCGGGCCTCCTCGGTCCGGATGGCGTCGTGCTCGGCAAACACGAGCGCGACTATCTTCGCCATGACGGTCCGGAGCATGTGCTGTGCTTCGCACCAACGCGTTCCGGCAAAGGCGTCGGCCTGGTCGTGCCCTCGCTCTTGACCTGGCCGGGCTCGGCGATCGTTCATGACATCAAGGGCGAGAACTGGACACTGACCGCCGGCTACCGCGCGCGCCACGGCCGCGTGCTGCTTTTTGATCCGACGAACGCGAAGTCGGCCGCCTACAATCCGTTGCTCGAGGTGCGACGCGGCGAGTGGGAAGTGCGCGACGTGCAGAACATCGCCGACATCCTTGTCGACCCGGAAGGCTCGCTCGAGAAGCGGAACCACTGGGAAAAGACGTCGCATGCGCTGCTGGTCGGCGCGATCCTGCACGTCCTCTATGCCGAGGCCGAAAAGACATTGGCTGGCGTCGCCGCCTTCCTGTCCGATCCGAAGCGCCCGATCGAGTCGACCCTCGCGGCGATGATGAAGACCGCCCATCTCGGCGAGGCCGGCCCGCATCCTGTCATCGCCAGCGCGGCGCGCGAGCTGCTCAACAAATCCGACAACGAACGCTCCGGCGTGCTCTCGACCGCGATGTCGTTCCTCGGTCTGTATCGCGATCCCGTCGTGGCCGAGGTCACCCGGCGCTGCGACTGGCGCATCGCCGACATGGTCGGCGGCAAGCATCCGACCACCCTCTACCTCGTCGTGCCGCCATCCGACATTAACCGCACCAAGCCGCTGATCCGCCTGATCCTCAACCAAGTCGGGCGCCGGCTGACCGAGGACCTGCAGGCGAAGGGCAAGCGCCATCGTCTGCTGCTCATGCTCGACGAGTTTCCCGCCCTCGGCCGCCTCGACTTCTTCGAGAGCGCGCTCGCCTTCATGGCGGGCTACGGGCTGAAGGCCTTCCTCATCGCCCAGTCGCTGAACCAGATTGAGAAGGCCTACGGGCCCAACAACTCGATCCTCGACAACTGCCATGTGCGCGTGAGCTTCGCGACCAATGACGAGCGCACCGCCAAACGCGTTTCGGACGCGCTCGGCACCGCCACCGAGATGAAGGCGATGAAAAACTATGCCGGCCACCGCCTTTCGCCCTGGCTCGGCCACTTGATGGTGTCGCGCTCGGAGACCGCCCGGCAATTGCTGACGCCCGGCGAGATCATGCAGCTACCGCCCTCCGACGAGATCGTCATGGTCGCCGGCGTTCCGCCGATCCGGGCGAAGAAGGCCCGCTACTATGAGGATCGCCGGTTTCAGGAACGCATCCTGACGCCGCCCGGCCTGACCAAACCAGCAAGCGCAAGGGCAGACGATTGGAGCACGCTGGCTTTGCCCGAACGGCCGGTGCTGAACACGCCCGTCGCCGTGGACGACGTGACCGATGACGATCCGACGGATTCCGAGCGCCGCCATCAACCCGAACTGAGCCGCACCAAGACCGTCGAGCGAAAGCCGGTCATCGAAAACGAATTCGAGATCGATCCCCGCGATGACGCCGACGAGGATGCGGCTCGCCTCAGTCGCATGACGCAGGCCATGCGTCAGGTCGCCCGACAGGCTTCGCTCGATCCGGGCGACGGCATCGAACTATAGGAGGCGTCGGTGATCAAGCCGCCGAAGAAGCAACGCCTGTCCGTCTATCTCGACCCGGAAGTGATGAAGGCGCTCGCGGCCCATGCGGCGCGGCGAGACCTCTCCCTGTCGCTCGTGGCCGAGGCCGGCATCGCATCGTTTCTTTCGCCAGACGCGGCCGAACGACAGGAAGCGGCGACGACGAAGCGGCTCGACCAGCTCGACCGGCGCATGGCGCGTATGGAGCGCGACCTTGGCATATCGGTCGAGACGCTCGCCGTGTTCATCCGCTTTTGGCTGACGTCCAATCCGCCGTTGCCCGAGCCGGCACAGGTTGCGGCACGCGCAAAGGCGGCGGAGCGCTACGAAGCCTTCGTGACCGCGCTCGGCCGGCGACTCGCTCAGGGGCCGAAGCTCAGGCAGGAGATTTCGGAAGATATTGAGCGAACGGGACTTACAGATTAGTAATCATAAGGTATCTTGCCGATCATAAAGGCCACTGAGGGTCTGCTCCACCCTTGAAGCGACTCTCCTATCTGGAGTTTGCGCGGTTTGCATACTTCAAGCTCATGTCAATCAACACTTTCAGTACAGGGTTTGTGTTTGCGTCCCTCCAAATCATACTGGAACACACAGAACACTCCTCAGTCGCGAGCCGAACGAAACGAAGGCCCGGATACGACATCTCAAGCGGAGATGCCGTCATCAATGTGATCCCAAAACCGAGCCGTACCATACTGAACAGATTTTCACGGCCGACACCTTGGAATGTTATACTCGGGCGAAAACCAGGTGCTGACAATTTTCTCACCAAAAAGGCTTCAGCTTCTGCCCCCACCGCGTCAAACGTAAGAATGAAGTTTTCTTGCCTGATCAGTTCCAAAGCAACCGCCTCCAGCCCCGCAGTCAGGTGTCCTTCCGGCACAACGAGATAGATGTCCTCACTCCAAAGCAATTTCGTGGTGCATCCGACGATCTCCGGGCGCCCGAGCATGAAGGCGATATCCAACCGCCCACTTAAAATAGCGCTCGCATCAAACGTCGAACTCGCCTCCTCGACCTTCAAGTCGATTGCTGGGAAATCTCTCCGATAATCGGAGAAAAGTTCAGATAGGAAACCGCTCGTCAGCGGCACCATGAGGCCGATCCTTACTTCGCCCGAGTGACCGCGCCGCACCAGTTTCAGCGCATCAATGGCAGAACATAAGTGCGCCGCGCCCGGTGACGCATCTTTCAGAAATCGCTTGCCGGCGTACGTCAAGCGAACGCCTTTTCGGGTGCGATCGAATAACACAATGCCGAGCCGGCGTTCGAGTAGTAAAATTCGCCGACTCACCGTGGATTGAGGCACGTTCAGGATTTCCGCCGTGCGACGGAAGCTGCCATATTCTGCGACAAGCGCAGCGTATCTGAAATATCTCAGGTCTAAAGCGAGATCCGGCACGGTCTCTACCTTTCCCGCCGTGTCTGCGATTATCTGCCATGACAACGGCGCGGGGCCGCTCTCGTTGCACCTCAAGTGGTTGTTGCGTGAGGTGATCTGGGCATGAGCAAAGCGATTAAGTCCGAGGATGTTGTTGCCCCTAAATCCCGGCGTTGGACGAAGGAGCGGCCTGCAACCCGGAAGCTGCGCCACCGCTCCACACCCCGCTGATCCGGCGTCCGCTTGGAACGCGCAGACCAGCCGGCGCGCTTCGCAATGAACGCTGCCGTTACACAACGCCTCAGATGAGCGGAGCCGTGGCGCTGAAACCAGTCGCTTCTTCCATCGAACGATGGAGGAGCGCCGGTGTGGAAATGCCTTGGAAATCGTTCCTCGGCGTGTACGGCGCTTCTAGCTTTTTGGCTTCTTGGTCGGTGAGTGTGACCTTGAGCGCCGCCACGGCGTCGTCGATGTGCTTGGCCTTCAATGCCCCCACCAGCGGTGCCGCGACTGTCTTGTTGCGGCGCAGCCACGCGAGCGAGATTTCAGCAGCACTAACACCCTTCTCCGCAGCAATCGCGTTGACAGCCTCAACGATCGCACGGTCGCTCTCCGCCGTGGCCGGGTTTTGTGCCGCGCCAGACGGTTCGCTCTGTGTGCGCTCGGTCGTCTGTCCCCACGGGCGGGCAAGTTTGCCGCGCGCCAGAGGGCTGTAGATCATGGTCGCCACGCCCTCGTCCGCGCAGAGCGGAATCATCTCGCGCTCTTCCTCGCGCGCCACCAGATTGTAGTTGTGCTGCATGGTGATGAAGCGCGTCCAGCCGTTTGCCTTCTGGATATTCAGCGCCTTGGCAAACTCCCAAGCTTTCATAGAGGAGGCTCCGAGATAGCGAACCTTCCCCGCCTTCACGACGTCGTGCAATGCTTCCAGCGTTTCCTCCCACGGAACCTGCTGGTCGCGGCGGTGGATCTGATACAGGTCGATATAGTCTGTTCCGAGCCGGCGCAGGCTATGGTCGATCTCGGCCATGATGGCCTTGCGAGAAAGGCCGACGGCGTTGGGACCATTGCGCATGCCGGCCGATACCTTGGTCGCAATCACAATGGCGTCGCGATTGACGAAATCCTTGATGGCACGACCCAGAAACTCCTCGCTGGTCCCGGATGAGTAGAGATTGGCCGTGTCAAAGAAGTTGATGCCTGCTTCTAGCGCGTGGCGGATCAACGCGCGGCTAGCGTCCTCGTCCAGGGACCAGGCCGGATGCCCTTTCGAGGGCTCGCCGAAACCCATGCAGCCGATGCAGACTGGCGAAACGTCGAGTCCGGATTTGCCGAGTTTGATGTATTGCATGAAGGGCTCCTTTGGATTAAACGGACAGTCGTCCATTTTCCTCCATTAACGGACATGTGTCCGCTTAGTCAAGAGACTTATGCATTCAGACGATAAGCTCCGCTCAGATGCTCGTGATAACCGTGATCGCATACTGACGATCGCGAGGGACGCACTGGCCGTTGATCCCAAAGCGTCCATGCACTCGATCGCCAAAGCGGCGGGTGTCGGACAAGGCACGCTGTACCGGCATTTCCCGACGCGCGAGGCTTTGCTCCTGGGGGTGTATCGCGACGGCATAGAGGCGTTGGTTCAATTGGCCGCCGATTTGCCCACCAAGATGGGACCGCTCGAGGCTCTACAGACTTGGTGTGAGCAATTCACAGATTACGGACGAAAAAAGCACGGCGTCGCCGAAGCGGTGCGAGGGGCTATGTCGCCCAAGGATTTCGACGAGACCTACTGGCCGATGGTTGCGGCCTTACGGTCTCTTATGAATTCGTGCATTGAGGCTGGCGTCGTCCGCCAGCCGATTGATGCCGAAGATTTTCTGCAATACCTCGCATTGCTGCTGCACTTGCCTGGGAACGAGGAAGGCATCGCGCGTGAGAAACGTCTCCTAGCACTGGCGTTTCGCGGGATCGGAGCATCGACCTGATCACCGACACGGTGTGGTCGCGCTCGTCCCTCGCGATCCGGTCCCGCAAGTCGCAAAAGCTCGGCCTCGGCTGAAGCAACAAGCGTTTGCCTCCCGCACATCACTAGTAAGTGCAGTTGAAGGAAACGGTAGCAGTCCTGTAGCGACGTAAGCGCCAAACGCCTGTCTTTGCCCGCTACAGTACGACGGACACATTGCGGTTGTTGTAAACGCTAAATTTCTGCCTCTTCTAATCATCCCTGATCCAGGGCCGCCCTGTCGCGGTCCCGCAAGAGAACGGGGACGACGTGGCTTCAACTCACCAGAAAACCGAGGCGATCCTTCGCGGCGCGCGCATGCTGCGCACCGCGCTCGGCCCCGCCATCGCCCGGTTTCTGGAAGACCCCGCGATCGTCGAGGTGATGCTCAACCCCGATGGGCGGCTTTGGGTCGACCGTCTTTCCGAAGGGCTTTCCGACACGGGTGAGTTGCTGTCGCCGTCGGACGGCGAGCGGATCATCCGTCTGGTCGCGCACCATGTCGGCGCCGAGGTGCATCCAGGCGCTCCGCGCGTCTCGGCCGAGCTGCCCGAAACGGGGGAGCGGTTCGAGGGGTTGTTGCCCCCCGTCGTGTCCGCCCCGGCCTTCGCGATCCGCAAGCCCGCCGTGGCGGTGTTCACGCTCGACGATTACGTGGCTGCCGGCATTATGGCAGCGGGTCAGGCCGAGACGCTGCGCCAGGCCGTTGGTGATCGGCGCAACATTCTCGTCGCCGGCGGCACCTCGACCGGCAAGACCACCCTAACCAACGCGCTGCTCGCCGAAGTCTCCAAGACCTCGGACCGCGTGGTGCTGATCGAGGACACCCGCGAACTGCAATGCGCGGCTCCCAACCTCGTTGCCATGCGGACCAAGGACGGCGTCGCCTCGCTCTCCGATCTCGTCCGCTCATCGCTGCGCCTGCGCCCCGACAGAATCCCCATCGGCGAAGTGCGTGGGGCTGAGACTCTCGATCTGCTGAAGGCCTGGGGCACCGGCCATCCCGGCGGCATCGGGACCATCCATGCGGGCACCGCCATCGGCGCGCTGCGCCGCATGGAACAGCTCATCCAGGAAGCCGTCGTCACCGTCCCGCGCCCGCTGATCGCCGAAACGATCGATCTGGTCGCCGTGCTCTCCGGCCGCGGCTCTTCACGCCGCCTCGCCGAACTCGCCCACATCGAGGGCCTTGGCCCTGACGGCGATTACCGCGTCACCCCCGCAAGCCAGCCCGTCACAGGAGACCCGTCATGATCAAGCATGCTCTGCGCATTCGCCGCCACATCGCCACGGCGGTGTCCGTCAGCTTCGTCACGCTCGCCCTCGCACCGGTCGCCCATGCGTCCGGCTCGTCGATGCCCTGGGAAGCGCCGCTTCAGTCGATCCTCGAATCCATCGAGGGGCCGGTCGCCAAGATCATCGCCGTCATGATCATCATCATCACCGGCTTGACGCTCGCCTTCGGCGACACGTCGGGCGGTGCACGCCGCCTGATCCAGATCGTGTTCGGCCTGTCGATCGCCTTCGCGGCCTCGAGCTTCTTCCTTTCATTCTTCTCCTTCGGTGGCGGAGCGCTTGTCTGATGGCCGACCGCGCGGATCATGGCGGCGAGGTGCCGGGCTTTTCCGTTCCGGTCCACCGGGCGCTGACCGAGCACATCCTGCTCGGCGGCGCGCCGCGCTCAATTGCCATTCTCAACGGTACACTGGCGACCGCCCTCGGGCTCGGCCTTCGCCTGTGGCTGATCGGTCTGACGCTTTGGGCCGTTGGCCACTTCGCCGCCGTCTGGGCAGCCAAGCGGGACCCCCAATTCGTCGACGTCGTGCGCAAGCATCTGCGCATCCCCGGTCACCTGTCGGTCTGAGGAGCGGTGCGATGATGAACCTCGCCGAATATCGCAATCGCAACACCCGTCTAGCCGACTTCCTGCCTTGGGCCGCGCTCGTCGGCGAAGGTGTTGTCCTCAACAAGGATGGCAGCCTGCAGCGCACCGCCCGCTTTCGCGGTCCTGATCTCGACAGCGCCGTGCCGGCCGAGCTGGTGGCCGTCGCTGGCCGGCTGAACAATGCCTTTCGGCGCCTCGGTTCCGGCTGGGCCATCTTTGTCGAAGCACAGCGCCACGGCGCCGCGACCTATCCCGCAAGTACGTTCGCCGACAGCGCTTCTGCGCTGGTTGATGCCGAGCGCAAGTCGGACTTCGAGGAAGCAGGCGCGCATTTCGAGTCCAGCTATTTCCTTACATTCCTCTACCTGCCGCCGGCCGAGGACGCGGCGCGCGCCGAGGCCTGGCTTTACGAGGGTCGCGATCACACGGGTGTAGATGCGCATGAAATTCTGCGCGGCTTCATCGATCGCACCGACCGCATCCTGAACCTCATCGACGCCTTCATGCCGGAATGCGCGTGGCTCGATGACGCCGAGACGCTCACCTATCTGCATTCGACCATCTCGACGAAGCGGCATCGCGTTCGGGTTCCCGAGACGCCGATGTATCTCGACGCGCTACTCGCCGATCAGCCGCTCACCGGAGGGCTCGAGCCACGCCTGGGGGATGTGAACCTGCGCATCCTTACCATCGTCGGCTTTCCGTCCGCGACGACGCCCGGCATCCTCGACGAGCTGAACCGGCTGGCCTTTCCCTATCGCTGGTCGACGCGCGCCATTCTGCTCGACAAAACCGACGCGACCAAGCTGCTGACCAAGATCCGGCGCCAATGGTTCGCCAAGCGCAAATCCATCGCCGCGATCCTCAAGGAGATCATGACCAACGAGGCCTCGGCGCTCGTAGACACGGACGCGGCCAACAAGGCAGCCGACGCCGACATGGCGCTGCAGGAGCTTGGCGCCGACTATGCAGGCCAAGCCTATGTGACCGCGACGATCACGGTCTGGGATGACGATCCGCGCATCGCGGCCGAGAAACTCCGGCTGGTCGAGAAGGTCATCCAGGGCCGGGACTTTACGGCGATGGCCGAGACCATCAATGCCGTCGACGCCTGGCTCGGCTCGCTGCCCGGCCACGTCTACGCCAACGTCCGTCAGCCCCCCATCAGCACATTGAATCTCGCTCACATGATCCCGCTGTCGGCGGTGTGGGCGGGACCGGAACGGGACGAGCACTTCGATGCACCCCCACTGCTTTACGGCAGAACGGAGGGCTCGACCCCGTTCCGGCTTTCCATCCATGTCGGCGACGTCGGCCATACGCTGATCGTCGGGCCGACGGGCGCCGGTAAATCGGTGCTTCTCGCCCTGATGGCGCTCCAGTTCCGACGCTATCCGCAATCCCAGGTCTTCGCCTTCGATTTCGGTGGATCGATCCGCGCTGCGGCCCTCGCCATGCGCGGCGACTGGCATGATCTCGGCGGCGGGTTGACCGACGGCGCCGATGACAGCGTGTCGCTCCAACCGCTCGCCCGCGTTGACGACATTGCCGAGCGCGCCTGGGCCTCCGACTGGCTGATCGCAATCCTCTCCCGCGAGAGCGTACCGGTCACACCCGAGGTCAAGGAGCATCTTTGGTCGGCCCTGACCTCGCTGGCGTCCGCGCCGGTCGCGGAGCGCACGTTGACGGGCCTGTCCGTCCTGCTCCAGTCCAATGACCTGAAGCAGGCGCTGCGACCCTATTGCGTCGGCGGTCCCTATGGACGCCTGCTCGACGCCGAGGCCGAACATCTCGGCGCGGCGAACGTCCAGGCCTTCGAGACCGAGGGGCTGATCGGTACCGGCGCGGCCGCCGCCGTCCTTGCCTATCTCTTCCATCGCATCGAGGACCGTCTCGACGGACGGCCTACACTCCTGATCGTCGATGAAGGCTGGCTCGCCCTCGACGACGAAGGATTCGCCGGGCAACTCCGCGAGTGGCTGAAGACGCTGCGCAAGAAGAATGCGAGCGTCATCTTCGCCACCCAGTCGCTCTCCGACATCGACGGCTCGGCGATCGCCCCGGCGATCATCGAAAGCTGCCAAACGCGCATCCTCCTGCCGAACGAGCGCGCGATCGAGCCGCAGATCACCGCAATCTACCGCCGCTTCGGTCTCAACGATCGTCAGATCGAGATCCTCGCGCGGGCTTTGCCCAAACGCGACTACTACTGCCAGTCGCGGCGGGGCAATCGCCTGTTCGAGCTGGGCCTGTCGGATGTTGCCCTGGCCCTCTGCGCCGCCTCATCCAAGCAGCACCAGGCGATGATCGCCGACGTTCACGCCCGCAGCGGCACGGACGGATTTCTCGCCGAATGGCTCGCGGCCAACCGGCTGGACTGGGCTGCCGACCTCATCGCCGGCCTCGCCAATATCATCCCGCAAAACGAACCGGAGGTACGTCCATGACCCGTTCCCTTCAAAGCCGCACGCGCGTCCTGCGCTTGGCGGCCGCCATTCTTGCGGCGCCGCTTGCGCTGTCACCGATCTTCGCGCCGCCTGCCGCAGCACAGTTTGGTCGCATCGTTTACGACCCGACCAACTATGCGCAAAACGTGCTGACGGCGGCGCGCACACTGCAGCAGGTCAATCAGCAGATCACCCAGCTTCAGAATGAAGCGACCATGTTGATCAATCAGGCCCGCAACCTGGCGAGCTTGCCATACTCCTCGCTTCAACAGCTTCAGCAGTCCGTCCAGCGCACGCAGCAGCTGCTGCAACAGGCGCAGGGCATCGCCCTCAACGTCCAGCAGATCGACCGCGCGTTCCAGACCACCTACGGCAATGCGTCGATGTCCGCCTCCGACCAAGCGCTCGTGACGCAGGCGCGGGAGCGCTGGCAGAATACCGTCGGCGGCTTGCAGGACGCGATGCGCGTGCAAGCCGGCGTCGTCGGCAACATCGACACCAATCGCAGCGAGATGTCGGCACTGGTCGGCCAGAGCCAGGGCGCAACCGGCGCGCTGCAGGCGACGCAGGCGGGCAATCAGCTTCTCGCGCTGCAGGCGCAGCAGCTCGCCGATCTCACCGCCGTCGTCGCTGCCAATGGCCGCGCCCAGAGCTTGTCCGAAGCCGAGCGGGCGGCCGCGGCCGAGCAAGGCCGCGAACAGCGCCGCCGCTTCCTGACGCCGGGCACCGGCTACCAACCCGGCAACGCCCGCATGTTCCCGAACGGCAACTGAGGGCACGGCGATGGACGGGAAGATGCTCGCGCGCCTCGGTGCCGTCGTGTTCGTCGCCGTCGCGGTCACCGCGACCGCGATCGAGATGACCCGGAAGGAGGAAGCGCCCGAGACATGGCCGTCCGGCCGCGCCGTGGAGGCGCCCGCCGATCCCCTGCGGGACGCATTGATCCGCTGCCAGGCGCTTGGCGAGGAGGGACCGCGCGATCCGGAATGCCGCCGTGCCTGGGCGGAAAACCGCCAGCGCTTCCTCGCGCCCGGCGCCCGTCCCGCCGAGCGGTTGCCGGACATGCCGCCTGCACCGCGCGATGGCCACGCTCCTCAATCGCAACCGACCGACGCACCCGCCGCGATACCCTCCGCACCGAACACCCCGCAGCTAGACGAGGCGCGATAAAATCATGGGCGGCACCGGCGTCATCGACCATTTCCTCGAGGTCTTCACTCGCTACATCGACAGCGGGTTTGGTCTGCTCAGCGGCGAAGTCGCCTTCATCGCCACCACGTTGATCGTCATCGACGTGACGCTTGCGGCGCTGTTCTGGAGCTGGGGCGCCGACGACGACATCATGGCGCGGCTGGTCAAGAAGACCCTGTTCGTCGGCGTCTTCGCCTACATCATCGGCAACTGGAACAACCTCGCCCGGATCGTCTTCGAGAGCTTCGCAGGCCTCGGCCTGAAGGCGAGCGGCACCGGCTTCTCGACCGCCGACCTCATGCGTCCCGGAAAGGTCGCCCAGACGGGCCTCGATGCCGGCCGACCGCTGCTCGATTCGATTTCCAGCCTCATGGGCTATTGGTCGTTCTTTGAGAACTTCATCCAGATCGCCTGCATGTTCCTCGCCTGGGCGCTGGTCATGCTCGCCTTTTTCATCCTCGCCATCCAGCTCTTCGTCACGCTCATCGAGTTCAAGCTGACGACGCTCGCCGGCTTCGTGCTGATTCCTTTCGGTCTCTTCGGCAAGTCCGCCTTCATGGCGGAGCGCGTGCTCGGCAACGTCATCTCGTCCGGCATCAAGGTTCTCGTGCTCGCCGTCATCATCGGCATCGGCTCAACGCTCTTTTCCGAGTTCACATCGGGCTTCGGCGGCCAGACCCCGTCGATCGACGAGGCTATGGCGATCGTCCTCGCCGCGCTCTCGCTCCTGGGGCTCGGCATTTTCGGCCCCGGCATCGCCAACGGCCTCGTTTCCGGCGGCCCGCAGCTCAGCGCGGGCGCGGCGGTCGGAACCGGTCTCGCCGCCGGCGGCATGGTCGCGGCAGGGGCTGGCATCGTCGGCGCTGCCGCATCCGGTGGCGCAGCCCTGGCCGGCGGTGCGGCCGCAGCCGCCCGCGGCGGCGCCGCCGTCGCGGGAGGTGCATCCACCGCTTACAGCCTCGGCGCAGCCGGCCAATCCGGCGCGGCCGGCGTCGCATCCGGTCTCGGTGGCGTCGCCCGCGCAGGCGGCAGCGCCGCTGTCTCGCCGCTCCGCCGCGCTGCGTCGCGTGCCGCCGAAAGCATGCGCTCCAGCTTCAATGCTGGCGGCAAGGCCGCATTCGAAGCCACGGGCGGTTCATCCACCATGGGCTCGACCGGTGGCGACGCCGCTGCCGACGGCGCCGCGCCCGCAAGCGCCGGAGGCCCGCCGGCTTGGGCGCAGCGGATGCGGCGCTCCCAACGCATGACCCACGCCGTCCAGGCCACGGCACACGCCGTCCGCTCCGGCGACGCCCATGGCGGCGGCTCTTCCGTCAATCTGTCCGAAGGCGATCGCTAATGTTCAAACGAGCCTCCACCCACTACGGCAAAGCCCCCGAGCCGGAAACGCCGTATCAACGCGCCGCCCAGGTCTGGGACGAGCGCATCGGCGCCTCACGCGTGCAGGCCCGGAACTGGCGTCTCATGGCGTTCGGCTCCCTGATCCTCTCGGCCGGGTTCGCCACCGCGCTCGTCGTGCAGTCGGCGCGCGGAACCATCGTGCCGTGGGTGGTGCAGGTCGATCGGCTCGGTCAGGCGCAGGCGGTCGCACCCGCCGAGGCGGACTACCGTCCCACCGATCCGCAGATCGCTTTCCACCTGGCGCGCTTCATCGAGCAGGTCCGCAGCATTCCGGCCGACGCGATCATCGTGCGTCAGAACTGGCTTCGCGCCTACGACTTCACGACCGACCGCGGCGCGATGGCGCTGAACGACTATGCCCGCTCGAACGACCCGTTCACGAAGGTTGGCCGCCAGCAGGTCGCCGTCGACGTCTCCAGCGTCATCCGCGCCTCTCCGGACAGTTTCCGCGTCGCCTGGGTCGAGCGCCGCTACGAGAACGGCCAGCTTGCCGAGACCACGCGCTGGACCGCGATCCTGACGATCGTCGTGCAGGTCCCCCGCAACGCCGATCGGCTGAGGGCGAACCCGCTCGGCATTTACGTCAACGCCATCAACTGGTCACGGGAGCTTGGGCAATGAAGCCGTCTTTCCGTAAAGCCGGAAACCCGGCTTCACACACATTCGTATTCCCGGCTCTCCGCAGAGTCGCAATCCCGATGGTCCTGCTGGCGACGACCGCGCTCGCCGGCTGTGCCACCACCAACCCGCCGCCCGAGATCTCCTACGACAACGCGGCTCCCGCCGTGCAGACCGTCGATCCGCCTGCGCCGGTCACCGTGGTCGAGCTGCCGCGACCGCTGCCGCTGCCCGGCCAGCTGCAACGCGTGGAGCCTTCCCGGCGCGCGCCCGAGCCGACAGATCCGACCGCGCGGGTGAACCAGGCCAATGCCGCCGCCCGCATCCAGCCGGTGCGCGACGGCTTCATCAATTCGATGCAGGTCTACCCCTTCACGCAGGGCGCTCTCTATCAGGTCTATACGGCCGTCGGGCAAATCACCGACATCGCGTTGCAGCCAGGCGAGCAGCTCGTCGGCTCCGGACCCGTCGCCGCTGGCGACACGGTCCGCTGGATCATCGGCGACACCGAGAGCGGATCGGGGGCGACACGGCAGATCCATATACTGGTGAAGCCGACGCGGCCCGACCTGATGACGAACCTTGTCATCAACACCAACCTGCGCACCTACCATATGGAGCTTCGCTCCACCGAGCGGACCTATATGGCCTCGGTCTCCTGGCAGTATCCGCAGGACCAGCTCATCGCATTGCGTCGGCAGAACCAGCAAGCTGAAGCCGCGCAGCCGGTCTCATCCGGCGTCGATCTCGCCAATGTCAATTTCCGCTACGCGATCGAGGGGGACCGCGCGCCATGGCGACCGCTGCGCGCCTTCGACGACGGCCGCCAGGTCTTCATCGAATTCCCGCGCGGCATCGGTCAGGGCGAGATGCCGCCGCTCTTCGTCGTCGGCCCCGAGGGCAACACCTCCGAACTAGTGAACTACCGGGTTCGCGGGCACCACATGATCGTCGACCGCCTCTTCGCCGCCGCAGAGTTGCGCTTCGGCGCCGGCGATCGCCAGCGGCGCGTCCGCATCACCCGTACCGACGGGAGGCCGGCCTCGTGAGCGAGAACCCGCCCCGGAATGAGGAAGTGCCGGACGATGCACAGCCGCTGACCGGCGAGCCGGCGAGCGCCGCGCCGATGCGGCTGCGCGCAGAACCGCCGCGCGTGACCCGCTTGTCCCGAAAGGTTCTCGCCGGCGTCGGTCTGGTCGCCAGCGTCGGACTTGGCGGCGCCCTGATCTACGCCCTCCAGACCCGCGACGGCGGCCGCCCCAACGAGGAACTCTATTCGACCGAGAACCGCTCGACGGCGAATGGCCTAGCCGGTCTTCCGCGCGATTACAGCGGCGTCCCGCGCTTGGGTCCGCCGCTGCCGGGCGATCTTGGTCGGCCGATCGTCAACGCCCAGGATCGTGGACAGCCTGTGCCAACGCCAAATGTCGCCACCCCAAATCCCGGCATCAGCCCCGAGGAACAGCGGCGCCTTCAGGAGATCGAGAACGCGCGAACCAGTCGGCTCTTCTCCGGGATTGAGACACGCGCCGGAGCGGGAGCCCCAGCATCCGCTATCGCACCTCCGCCGGTGCCCGACCTAGCTAGCCTCGGTCTGACGCCTCCTCCGGCGACACCTTCGGCGCAGGACCGTCAGAACGCCTTCCTCAATGCGGCCGCCGATCGGCGCACCGTCGCCGCCGATCGGGTCGCCGCTCCGGCGTCGCCGAACATCCTGCAGGCGGGCGCCGTCATATCGGCGGCCTTGATCACCGGCATCCGCTCCGACCTTCCAGGCCAGATCACCGCGCATGTCACCGAGAACATCTATGATAGCCCGACCGGCCGCATCCTGCTCGTCCCGCAGGGCACGCGCGTCATTGGCCAGTACGACAACAACGTGCAGTTCGGGCAGAGCCGCGTATTGCTCGTCTGGAACCGGCTGATCTTTCCGAATGGCCGGTCGATCGTTCTCGAGCGTCAACCTGGCGCTGACGCCGAAGGTTACGCCGGCCTTCAGGATGGCGTCGATTATCACTGGTGGGATCTCGCCAAGGCTGCCGGGCTCTCGACGCTGCTGAGTGTCGGCGCTGAACTAGCCGTGGACAATGATGACCGCCTCATCCAGGCGATCCGCAATGGTGGCCAGGACACCATCAATGACGCCGGCCAGCAGATCGTCAGGCGTCAGCTCAACATCGCGCCGACGCTGACAATCCGGCCGGGTTTTCCTGTCCGGGTGATCGTGACGCGCGATCTCGTGCTCGAACCCTACGGAGGTTAAAATGACTAAGCTGAAGCTCGGGGCAATCGTAGACGACAAGCCAATCAAGCTCACCATTGAGTTGCCGGCGCTTCTGTACCGCGATCTCGTTGCGTATACTGAGGTCCTGGCTCGCGAGACTGGGCAACCCGTTACCGATCCGGCGAAGCTGATCGCACCCATGATTCAGCGGTTCATCGCCACCGACCGCGGCTTTTCGAAGGCGCGCCGGCAATCCTTGTGACGGCTTGTGCCATTAGCTATGGAATCTCGAATAGGTCCGTTGATCTTCGCCGCTGCCGACGCGTGGGCCACACAACGGAGGCGCCCAGAGCGCCCAACGACTTAACGCATGCCGTGACATCGGATCTAAGAAGGTGGTGCGGTGGTAGAATCGAAACGACACTCTTTGCGGAACCGGATTTTGAAGGAAGTCGCGTTTACTGAATGCGCCCCTTCGTAGCGGGCACCGCATGTTTCGAGTTCGTTTAGCAGCGCCTGTTCGCTCCTACTCTGCACCGAGCGGTCAGGAAACCCGCCGATGTATACGCTATAGCCCGAAAACACCGCACGGCGTTTCGAGGGGGCTTCCAGTATCAGCATCTGTCAGTCTCAATCGCCTCAGCAACACAGGAGATTGAGCATGGCAAAGATCGAAACTACTCAGATTCGGAGAACAATCCGGCGGCAGCAGTTGCGCGAGATCGTGCCGATGGCTGACAGCACGATTTATGAAATGGAGCAGCTTGGCGAGTTTCCTCGCCGGTTTGCGCTCTCGCCACGTTGTATCGTTTGGGACTTGGCCGAGGTTGAGGCTTGGCTGATGGCCCGGCGGTCTGCGCCGATCCGGCGCGCCCAACACCCCGATGTCACCAAACGTAAAACCCGCCCCGTCAAAGGGCGGGATCAAGCTCCATCAAGGGCATAGCTTGCGGCAAAAGCGTGGGGGCATACTTCCGGCCGTCGATCCAGGCGTCCACGGTATCCGCCCACTGCTGCATCATATGCCGACGCTGCACCTCATACTCGGCCTTGTTATAGACGCCGCGCGACGAACGCCCGTCCTCGTGCGCCAGGCACTTTTCGATCCAGTCGCTGTTAAAGCCCAGCTCATTTAGCAGCGTCGAGGCCGTCCGTCGCAGATCATGGACCGTGAAAGGTTCTAGCGGCAGCCCCTCCTTCTTGGCCTGTTCGACGACGGCATAGGTGACCCGATTGAAGGTCGCGCGCGACATTGGGGCGTCCGCATCGTACCGGGACGGCAACAGATATCGGGAGTTGCCGGAGCAGGTCTTGAGCGCAATCATGATGTCTAACGTCTGCCGGCACAGGTAGACGTTGTGAGGCTTCGACCGCTTCATGCGCTCCTTCGGGATGGTCCAGACGGCGTTGTCGAAATCGACCTCGTCCCACACTGCATCCTGCAACTCGCTCTTCCGGACCATGGTGAGGAGGAAAAGTTTCATACCGAGGCGGATCGTCGGCAATGTCGCGACATGCTCGAGCTGTTTGAACATGATGCGAATCTCGGCGGGCGAAAGTGCGCGGTCCTTCGGCGTGAAGGTGGCGATGGAGGCCGGCCCGACGTCATCGGCCGGGTTGGTGACCTTCTCGCCGTGCAGAATGGCGAAGCCGTAGATTTGCTTCAGGATATCCCGCACATGGATGGCGGTCGCTGGCGCTCCCCGTTCGACGATCTTGCCGCAGTGAGCACGCAGATCATCGGGAGTGATCTCTGGCAGGAGACGATTCCGCCAGACGGGCATGAGTTCGCGCTCAAAGATGGAGCGGCGCATCGCGCGGGTGCTATCAGCCATGGTCGCGTTGGTCAGCCATTTCTCGCCGAACTGGCCGAAGCTCTTTGCTTCCTTGATCCGGCGCTTCTCCCGCTGCTTCTCGATGGCGGGGGACCGTCCTTCCGCGATCGCGCGCCGCGCGTCGATGCATAACTCGCGAGCCCTGGCGAGCGATATCCCGTCACGGGCATACCTACCAAGATAGACGGTCTCCCGCCTGCCGTTCAGTCGATAGTCGAGCCTGAACGAGATGGCGCCCGACGGCGCAACGCGCACATACATGCCGTCACGATCGGAAACCTTGTACATTTTGGCTTTTGGTTTCAAGCACTTGAGCGCTGCATCGGTCAACATTTCGGGCCTCCTTACGGAAAAGTACCGTCACACTGTTTTTGGAGGCCAATGTCGTGGAAAACGCTTATAATTCAGCGTCTTATTTCAGAAAAAGTACCGTCATGAGCCTCATTACTCCTGACGGTACTTTCGTTTTTGCGGTTGATCAATGGGGGCGAGGCCCGTCAGCGAGGCCGCCAAACGCCATCTATGCCCACCGATAGGTGTCGATAGGCACAGAAAGAAGTTATTTTTATTTTCAGTTGGTTAGATCGTATTTCAGCGTAAAATCGGCGGCATTCGGAGGGGCCTAAATCATTCCCACTCGATCGTGCCAGGCGGCTTCGACGTAACATCATAGACCACGCGGTTGATGCCGCGCACCTCGTTGATGATGCGGGTCGCGGCGCGGCCGAGGAATTCCATGTCGTAGTGGTAGAAGTCCGCCGTCATGCCGTCGACGGAGGTGACAGCGCGCAGCGCGCAGACGAATTCATAGGTGCGCCCGTCGCCCATGACGCCGACCGTCTGGACGGGAAGCAGCACCGCAAAAGCCTGCCAGATGGCGTCGTAGAGGCCGGCCTTGCGGATTTCGTCGAGATAGATCGCATCGGCCTCGCGCAGGATCTCCAGCTTTTCGCGGGTGATGCCGCCGGGGCAGCGGATGGCAAGGCCGGGGCCGGGGAAGGGGTGGCGGCCGATGAAGCTGTCGGGCAGGCCAAGCTCGCGGCCGAGCGCGCGCACCTCGTCCTTGAAGAGCTCGCGCAGCGGCTCGACGAGCTGCATCTTCATGCGCTCCGGCAGGCCGCCGACATTGTGGTGCGATTTGATCGTCACCGACGGGCCGCCGGTGAAGGAAACGCTTTCGATCACGTCGGGATAGAGCGTGCCTTGGCCGAGGAAGTCGGCGCCGCCGAGCTTCTTGGCCTCTTCCTCGAAGGTCTCGATGAACAGCCGGCCGATGATCTTGCGCTTGGTTTCCGGGTCGCTGACGCCTTCGAGTTCGCCAATGAAGCGGTCCGAGGCATCGACGTGCAGCAGATGCAGATTGTAATGCTCGCGGAACATGGCGACGACGCCGGCTGCCTCGTCCTTGCGCATCAGCCCGTGGTCGACGAGGATGCAGGTCAGCTGGTCGCCGACGGCCTCGTGGATCAAGAGCGCCGCGACGGAACTGTCGACGCCGCCCGAAAGCGCGCAGATGACGCGCTTGTCGCCCACCTGCGCGCGGATCTGCTCGACCGCCTTCTGGCGATAAGCCGACATCGACCAGTCACCCTTGATGCCGGCGATGTTGTGAATGAAGTTGCCGATCAGCTTGGCGCCATCAGGCGTATGCACGACTTCCGGGTGGAACTGCACGCCGTAATATTTGCGCTTCTCGTCGGCAATGAAGGCATAGGGGGCGTTGGAGGAGGTGGCGACCACCTCGAAACCATCTGGCAGCGCGGTGACGCGGTCGCCATGGCTCATCCAGACCTGATGGCGCGAGCCGGAGGACCACAGGCCCTCGAACAGCTGGCAGTCCCTGTCGACCTCGAGGAAGGCGCGGCCGAATTCGCGGTGATGGCCGCTCTCGACCTTGCCGCCGAGCTGCATGCACATCGTCTGCTGGCCGTAGCAGATGCCGAAGACTGGCAGGCCGCTGTCGAAGATGATCTGAGGCGCTCGCGGCGATCCCTCGTCCACCGTGGAAGCCGGGCTGCCGGACAGGATCACGGCCTTCGGCTGCAGGCGGTTGAAGCCCTCTTCGGCCGATTGGAAGGGAACGATCTCGCAATAGACGCCAGCCTCGCGCACGCGACGTGCGATGAGCTGGGTCACCTGGCTGCCGAAATCGACGATGAGAACGGAGTCGGGATGTGCTGTCTGGGTCATGGCGAGGCTTTAATGAAAAGCGCTTCGCCTGGCAATGCGGGAAATCGGCGGTATCGGGTTTTTATTGTTCCAATTGTCCCGCATTCAAGGGCTCAGAACCAGAATACCCCGTCCTCCAGTGCGGTGAACAGGCTGTCGACGCCATAGGAGAGCTTGCGGTCGACGATGTGCAGATATTCGGTCCAACCCGAAATATGCTGCAGCTCGACGGCGCCGTCGGAAATGCCGCGAAGACCGATCAGCGGCAGCTTGTAGCCCTGGCAGGCGCGCAGCACCGCATAGGTCTCCATGTCGACCATGTCGGCGTCGATGCCTGTGTAGGCGGCGCCCGAAATGATGTTGCCGCCGGTGGAAAGACTTGCTTCGGCAATGCCGGGAATGCGCAGCGGTAATTCAAGCGTTGCGGGCAGGTCGAGAAAGGGTGTCTTGCCCTTTTCGAAGCCGAGCGGCGAGGCGTCCATGTCGCGGTAGGAAACCGAGGTCACCTGATAGACTTCGGTCTGCTCCAGTTTCGCGGAGCCGGCCGAACCGAGGGACACGACGAGATCGGGCAGTTCGTCGACTGCATCCAGCCGCGCCAATGTCTTGCTCAGCGCGATGGCTGCCTCGACCGGGCCGACCCCGGTCATCAAAGGTTCGATGCGCGAACGCAGGAAGGGACCGTATTCGGCCTCCGCTGCCATGACGAAAAGGATGGATTTCCCCGCGACCGATTTCAGTTCGAACTTCATCCCGTAATGCCCTCTCTACCGCGGATCACCATCATCGTTCCGGTCATGGAGGCGATGAGTTTGGCCGGCCCGTCGCTGATCGCGTAGCCTCGTCCGTCGGCGACGATGATGGTGGAGCCGGGTTTGGTGATTTCCCCGCGAAACAGGAAGCGATCGCCACGCCCCGGCGACATGAGATTGACCTTGAACTCGATCGTCAGGATCGAGGCTTCCGGGTCAATGACGCTGTAGGCGGCAAAGCCGCAGGCCGAATCGAGCGCTGCTGAAATGATGCCCGCATGCAGGATGCCGTGCTGCTGTGTCAGCTTGACGTCGAAGGGAAGCTCGATCTCGACGACGCCGTGCTCGACGCGCGTCAGCTCCGCGCCGATCGTTTCCATCGCCGCCTGGCGCGCAAAATTGCGGCGGATTCGCGCGCGGAAATCGCCCCTGTCAGTCTCGCTCATGTCTGCCCCTCTTGCAGCCGCGAAAGTGGCATGGCGCGCCGCATTCGACAAGCTGGACATTGCTGAAATCGGTCCGGGCGGCGATGGAAACCCGGGACCGTGTCGCCGGGGCAACCTTTCACCTTTGCGTCGCCGCGCAAGCCGGTACAGCTGCCCAGTACCGCTGGATTGTGGCGATCCGATGCGAAGACGATTGCAGCTTCGCGCGGTGCGCGTATTCTCCGGGTCGCGAAATGATGGAGCGCCGGCATGACGACGATATCGCAATCGGTCCGGAATTTCGAGACCTGGCTGGCCGGCGAACTCGGCGACGATCTCGTCAAGGACGATCTCCGGGAGAAGCACGAGAAGATGCGAAGCGACGATTTCGTCTTCCTGCGCGCCACCTATTGGCGCTGGTGCGAGATCATCCTCGATATCTGCCCGGAACTTACAGGCGCGCCTGAGGTGCTGGCGATCGGCGATACGCATCTGGAGAATTTCGGCACATGGCGCGACATCGAGGGCCGGCTCGTCTGGGGCGTCAATGATTTCGACGACGCGGCGGTGATGCCCTATGCGCTGGATCTCGTTCGCCTTGCGGCAAGCGCCATCCTGGCGCGCGGCGACAACGGTCCCTCGGTTCGCATGATCGGCGAATTGATCTTGAGCGGCTATCGCAGGGGCCTTGAAAATCCGTTGCCCGTCATCCTCGAGCGCGACCACAAATGGCTGCGCAAGGCGCTGATGCTGCCGAATTCCGAACGCCGGGAATTCTGGGAGAAATACGAAATGTTGCTTCTCGGCAGCAAGCCGCCGCCATCAGCCTATATCAAGGCGCTCGCCGCCGCGCTGCCGTCCGGGGCAGGGCCTTTCGTGCCGAAGCCGCGCAGCGGCGGCACCGGCAGCCTCGGCCGGCCGCGTTTCGTCGCCTATGCCGAATGGCAGGGTGGGCCGGTGCTGCGCGAGGCGAAGGCGCTGCTGCCGTCCGTCTGGTCGCTTCGCCACAGGCCGCAGGACGTGGCGATCCATGCGGACGAGATCGCCAATGGACGGGCGCGCTCAGCCGATCCTCACTACCGGGTCTCCGGCCGCATCCTCGTGCGCCGGCTCTCGCCGAACAGCTGCAAGATCGAAATCGACCGGCATCCCGAGATCCTGCTTTCGCCGACGATGCTGGAACTGATGGGCTTCGAGATCGCCAATTGCCATTCCGACGATGCGGCGGCGGTTGCAGCGATCCTGAAGGACTTGGCGGTGCGGGGAAACGAATGGCTGCACGAGGCGGCAAGGGCGGCGGCATCGAGCGTCAGCGCCGAGCAGAAAGCCTATTCCCGCGCCGGCTAAAGCAATTCCAGCAAAAGTGTGCAGCGGTTTTGCGTCCGGAATTGCGCCTCTCTGATTTAGATCCGCACGATGTGCTGATCCCAGGCGACGTCGCTGCGGGTCGACAGGAAATCGCCATCATAGGAGGAAACGGCAAAGCCGCCTCTTGCCGGCGCGATGCCCGCCGCATCGGGAACGACGGTCTCGGCCAGCACCTTGCCCGACTTTGCGTCAAGGGTCACCGAGGCGCCGCCCTTCGGTGAGGTGATGCCGACAAGACCTTCGCTGCGATTGACGGCGATCGCCCCGACGTAATTGGCAAGCCTGCGCGTCGTCTCCTCCGGCAGGTCGATGAAGGAGAGATCTTCACCCTTGGCGAAATGGCCGACGAGCGGCGGCAAATCCTTGCGGTGGCCTTCATACTGGCAGGCGAACCAGATGCGGCCCTCGCCGTCGAGATCGACGTGGCGGGTGGAGAGTTCTGCCCATTCCGCCGGCAGCACATGTTTTTCGACCAGCGCCCCGGTTGCCGCATCGATCAGCGCCAGCGATGGCTGCATCTCGCCGAGATTGAGCTTGGTGCGGCCGAAATCCGGATGCGTCTCGATGCCGCCATTGGCGACGATGAGAAGGCGTCCGTCCTCGGAAACGGTCATGTCGTGCGGACCGATGCCGTAGGTCTCGAATTCGCCGATGCGGGCGAAGCGGTCGGTGGCGTCGTAGAGGCCGATCATGCCGCGATTACCGTCGAAGTCGTTCTCGCTGGCGTAGAGCAAACGACCATCGGGAGAGAAGGCGCCGTGGCCGTAAAAATGCCGGTCCTCCCTGGAGTTGATGACAACAGGCTCGCTTTTGTTCCAGGGATCGAAGATCATCGCATAGGTGCCGGGCCGGCGCGCGAAGGCGACAGTCTTGCCGGTGCTGGCGCTGAAGGCCATGCCGTGAGCGCGGGCGGGAAGCGCCACTTGATCGACGATCTCGCCACGCTCGGTCACGGTCGCAATGGCAAAGGAGCCGTCGGCTGCACGAATGCCCGATGCATAGACCGCATCGGCCCGCTCCAGCGCCATCAGCGACCTCGGCGCCAAGGCCGCAAGGAAGCCAAGGCCGGCCGCCTTGACGAAGTTGCGTCGGTCGATCGCGGCACTTGGCATCATCGTCTCAGTCTCCGTCCGAAAAGGAAAAGCCGGCTGAAAGGCCGATGGCCGCGCCATATTCGTCGCTGATCCGGGTGATCAGGTCGCGGCTATCGGCAAGCAGCGTATCGAGCTTGGCCTTCTCCGCATCGCTTGTGGCGACATCGATGTCGGGATTGAGCTTCGGCACACTGTCGAGCAGCGATTTGAAGTCCTCGTCGATCGAGGCGGCAATCGGCTGCTTGTCCGGCGGCAGCAGCTCGGCCATGCCGGCCTTCTGCCAGAGCGTGCGAAGGCCCTCCAGATTGGCGGCCATCGATTTCCAGGTATTTTTGGAGCGCCAGTAGATCGCCATGCGCGGCCGTGGCGCGGTGTCCTTGCCCTTGTAGAACTGTTCCAGCCGCTGGTCGCGGACATTCTCAGCACCATGGACGAGAATGCCGAGCAGCGCCGTCACCGCTTCCTTGTTGTCCATGAAATCGTTGCTCTGCGGGCCTGGATGTTTCCAGCTCGCCTGCACGCCATCGGGCTTTTCCCAGGCGGCGACGACTTCGCCGGCCTCACGCTGGATATTGCCGGCGACCGCCTGGCCGTAAAGGCAGCGGAAACTGCCTTTCTGCCCGACGAGATCGTCGGAGCCATTGCCGTAAAGCACGTATTCCAGCGCCGTCAGGCCTTGCAACGCAACACTCTTGCCGGCGATCGCATCAACGGTCGCATCCTTCGGATCGGCCTTGGCGATCAGCGCCTGCACCTGCTTGAGGCCGACGCCCTTGCGGTCGGGATAAAACAGGATGTGCTCGAAGAGATTGTCCTGGATAACAGGTCCGGTCTGGACGATCTCGATGATCGACCAATAGCGGATCGTATCGTCGAAGGTGGACTTTGCTTTGTCGAGCGTCTGCTGCGTGCCGTCGGCGCAAAGATCCTTCATCGCCGTCGTCAGCCGGGCGGCCGATTGCTGCATGTTGCGATAGCCGGGACGGATCACCTCGTCGACGGCGCGCTGCATGACGGCGGGAACGGCATCCTCGTTCAGCCCTGCCGGGGGAGTGGCCGTCTGGGCGGTCGCTGATGTCGCGAGGCCGAGCAGAGTAAGGCAGAGCAGGGGGTGCCAAAGGCGCATCAAAGTGACTCCAGGAATGTAATCAGGGCCGCCCTGTCGTCGGTCGACAGGGAGGAGAAAGCGTTGCGGGCCTTTTCAGCTTCGCCGCCATGCCAGAGAATCGCCTCGGTGAGGCTCCGCGCACGGCCGTCATGCAGGAAAAAGCTGTGTCCGCTGACAGTCCGGGTCAGTCCTATACCCCATAGCGGCGGCGTGCGCCATTCACGTCCGCTTGCAAGGCCAACCTGTTGCCCGTCGGCAAGACCGTCGCCCATATCGTGCAGGAGAAAGTCGGAATAGGGCCAGATCAGCTGGAAGGATTGTGCCTTGTCCGGCGTATCCCGGCGGGTGACGAATTTCGGCACATGGCAGGAAATACAGCCCGTTTCGTAGAAGATCCGCTTGCCCCTCAGCGTCTCGGGGAAGCTTGCCTTGCGGCGCGAGGGAACGGCGAGATTTTCGGAATAGAAGGTCACGAGGTCGAGAATGGGACCCGGCGCTTCTTGCGCGCCCAGCCGTTTCTGCACCCCTGTCGGCATATCAAGGCATTTTTCTTCCGCCTTGGTGCAGTCGCCCTGCGCCTTCGGCTGATCGGGCGTCGAGATGCCGATATCGTTGGCGAAGGCATCGGCACTCTGGTCGCGCACCGTAGCGTTCTGTGCCTTCCAGCCAAATCGTCCGAGCGCGATCTTGCCGCTGCGATGGTCGCGCACGATCGCCGCCTTCCCCGAAATGCCGTCGCCATCGGTATCGTCCGGATCGGCATGGGCGAGGATATCGGCTTCGGGAATGGCCTCGATCAGTCCGAGGCCGATCATCGCCGAGGCGACACGCGGCGAAATCGTCGTCGCGGGATCGAGCGGTCCATAAGCGGGATTGACAACCGCATAGCTCGGCCGGCGCAGCGACACGATCTCGCCGTCGCCGAGCGTCACCCTCTCTTCCTGGTAGCTGATCGCCATCTTTCCTTCGGCAGCAAGGCCGGGAACGGCGAGGTCCTGCAGCTGATGGCCGTAGACCGGATCGGGAAAGTTGACGACATCAGCACTCGCGATTGCCTTTTCTTCCGCCAGCGTCGTGGCCGCGCGGGAAAGCCGCAGCAACATCGAGGTGGCGCTCGGGCCCCCCTCCGGCGGTTTGCCGCGGCCGTCATTGACATGGCAGCTCATGCAGGAGCGGGCGTTGAAGAGCGGCCCGAGACCATCGGAGGCCTGCGTCGAGGAGGGAGCGGAAACCCAGAGCTTGCGGAAGAGCGCGTTGCCGAGCTTGAAATTCTGCTCTTCGTCGAAGGGGATGTTGGCCGAAATATGCGAGAAGCTGTCCTCGGTGACGGGGTCGATCGAGGTCGTCGCCCCTGCCTGCATCGCTTCGTATTGTTCTGCCTTGGAAAAATCCGCCGTCGGCCGGGTGACGTCGGCGACACGTTTCAGATCGGCCTCGGAAAGGTCGGTGCGTTTCGTCGGCAGATCGAAACCGGCGGCGATGCTGACGGAAAAACCGGCAAGCGTAGCGCAGAGCACTGCGCTGGCGATCAATCGGCGGGCCGGGGCATGCGACATTTCAGGGTCCGGGCCGCTCCGGTTTTCGAAGCGGCCCGCCTTTTTGCTTATTTGAAGACGGCGTTAGGATTATCCAAGCTGTCGGAACCTTCAAGCTGAACCGTGCCGAGATCGAGTGCGGCAATAACGCGCTGCACCGATTTCGTCTGGTCGATCAGCCCGTCGATGGCGGCCTGGACGACGGCATTGCCTTCCTTGTTGCCCTCGGCGATCATCTGGTCGTACTTCTCGACCGTCTCGCCGCGCTTAGCCATGGCGTTCATGGCATCGAGCGTCTTGTTGAGCTTGCCTTCCACTTCGGCATCGAGCGCCTTGTCCTTGGCGGCCACCAGATCGTGCAGCGACGGGCCGCTGAGCTTGGTGCCGTCGACGCGGGTATAGTTGCCGGTATAGGCGGCGGCGATGCCGATCGCGTCGTTGAGATGCGAGTTGTAGGTATTGTCCGAGAAGCAATCATGCTCTTCCTCGGGATCGTGCAGCAGCAGGCCGAGCTTCATGCGCTCGCCGGCAAGCTCGCCGTAGGAAAGCGAACCCATGCCCGTCAGGATCGCGACGAGACCGGCCTTCGGATCGGCTTCGACGTTCTTCGTCGCAGCACCGTCCGGCGTCCAGTTGTCGGTCATTTCCTGCAGGTCGGAAACGAGCAGGGTGGAGGCGGATTTCAGATATTCGGCGCGACGGTCGCAATTGCCGTGCGTGCAATTCTTGAGATCGTAATCCGTTGCCGGACGGTCGCCGGCGCCAGGCCCCGTGCCGTTCAGATCCTGACCCCAGAGCAGGAATTCGATGGCATGATAGCCGGTCGCGACATTGGCTTCGATGCCGCCGGCCTCGGCCAGCGTGCCGGAGAGGAATTCCGGCGTCAGCTTGGAGGCGTCGACATCCTTGCCGTCGATCTTGATCGTCTTGTTGGCGATGACATTTGCCACATAGAGAGAGTTTTCGTCGCTCTCGGTGCCGTAAGAGGCATCGACATAGTCGATGAGGCCTTCATCGAGAGGCCATGCGTTGACCTTACCTTCCCAGTCGTCAACCATCGGATTGCCGAAGCGATAGACTTCCGTCTGCTGGTAGGGAACACGTGCCTTGATCCAGGCGTCCCTGGCGGCCTTGAGCGTCGCGTCGGTCGGCGCCTTCAGGAAGGCGTCGATGGCGGCGTCGAGCGCCTTGGCTGTCGTCAGCGAGTCTTCGTATTTCGCATGCGCCACATCGGCATAGTGTTTCACTACGGCGGCAGCATCGGTCTCGGCATGCGCGGGAAGGGCGAGCAGGGCGGCGGGGGCGATCGCCAGCACGGCTGCGCGGAATTTGCGGTTGAGCTTCATGATCCTCTCCTGTGACGGGATTTTCCGTCTAATCGGGCTCCGTCTCTTCGCCCAAAAGCAAACTGGTGTCAAACACTCTAGTTTGGAATGATTTTAAGAATGGACAGGCGCGGCCAACCGGTCATTTTTGAACGGCATCTGCTTGAAAAATCGGCAGCAACCGTGCCATTTCGCCGCGGCATCGCCATCCGTTGCAGGCCTCCGCTAAGCCGCGTCAGCCCTTCCGCTGCATACGGCAAAAGAAGAAGCCGTCCGTGTCGGTGGAGGCGGGCGTCAGCGTCACCGTCAGGCCGTCGGAAGAATGCGGACGCGGGGCGTCCTTTCCAAAGAGCTGATCCCAGGCAGGCAGGGCGCTGACGATCTGAAAATCAGGATTGGCGGCCGTGAAGCGGCGCGCCTGTTCCTCGTTCTCCTGAGGCAGGACCGAGCAGGTGACGTAGATCAGTTCGCCGCCTGATTTGACGAAGCTGCTCGCCTGCGCCAGCGCGTCCTGCTGCTGGGCCGTGCGTTCGTCGAGGTTCTTGGCCGTCAGCCGCCACTTCGTATCGGGGCGGCGGCGCCATGTGCCGGTGCCGGTGCAGGGCGCGTCGACCAGCACCTTGTCGCAGCGTTCGGCAAGGGCGGAGAGCGCCCTGGCGTCGTCATGCACCTGGACATTGCGCGTGCCTGCCCGCTTCAGCCGCTCGATGATCGGCGCCAGCCGTTTGCGGTCGGCGTCATAGGCGTGAACCTGTCCCTTGTTCTGCATGGCCGCCGCCATGGCGAGCGTCTTGCCGCCCCCGCCGGCGCAATAGTCGAGAACCTGTTCGCCATCATGGGCGAGCACCAGGTCGGCGACGATCTGCGATCCCTCGTCCTGAACTTCGAACCAGCCCTTTTGGAACGAAAGCTCGGCTGTCACGTTGGGAAGTCGCGAGGCGCCTTCGCCGGCGGCAATCCGGATGCCGTGGAGGGCGATCTTCGCTGCATGCGCGTTGGCTCTTTCGAGCGCCTTGACGACCTTGTCGCGGGAGGCCTTGAGCAGGTTGGCGCGCAGATCGAGCGTCGGGCGGGCGGCGAGTGCCTGTGCCTCGGCGAGCCAGCCGGCACCGAAGGCCTGTTCGAAGGAGGGTTGGACCCATTCGGGAATGTCGCCGCGGATATGCGGCGGCGCATCGTCGAGGGAGCGGCTTTGAAAGGCCGAGGCGGCGTCGGCTGAAAGCGGCGTCGGCGCAAACTTGTCATCCGCCAGCTCAGTGGCAAGACTGTCCGGGGTGAAACCCCATTGGCGGAACATGACGGCATGGGCAATCGCAGCGGCACTATCGTCATCCATCAGCCAGGCATGGGAAAGCCGCATGCGCAGTGCGTCATAGACGATGTTGCCGATCGCAGCACGATCGCCGGAACCGGCGAAGCGGTGCGCGAGGCCCCAGTCCTTCAGCGCGTCGGCGACGGGCCGCTTGCGGGCATCGATATCCGCGAGCACAGAAATCGCCCCTTCGAGGCGGCCGCCCAGACGCATTCACATGTCTCCTGTTGCCGTGGCGTGTGAACGACCAGCGCAAACGCGATAGTCACGCAGTGGATTGTTCACAAGTCTCAACCGGGTGGTAACCGCGATTGACGGCAAGAGCAAGCGCCGCTTCCGGCGCCTCAGCTGATGACCTGGTAGCAAACCTTCGCGGTGCCGGAGCTCACCATGCCGATATTCTGCGCGGCGGCGCGCGACAGGTCGATCACACGACCACGGATGAACGGACCACGATCGTTGATACGAACGACGACAGTGCGGCCATTATTGCGGTTGGTGACCTTCACCTTGGTGCCGAAAGCAAGCGAACGATGTGCGGCAGTCAAGATGGCAGGGTTCATACGTTCCCCGGAAGCAGTTTTGGAGTGAAGTGCGTACCATGAAGCACCGCCACAGCCATTTGCAGCAAAACCTTCCGCCGGAAGCATGGAAGAACAGGCGGCAATAGTTGCGGCGACGATAATAGAACGACGTATTTTCTTCAAAACAGAGTATCCCTCAACTATTGAACTCACGCCCTTGCAGGCGGCGGGGCTTAAATCTGCGAAAAAGTGGCGAAAAAGTGCCGGATGTGTTCACGGAATATTACAATCTGTAACATTCGTGAGTGCGGTGATGGAATCTCAGGAATCCATGCCGCCCCCAAATGTGGAAAAAACCTAATAAAATCAGCTAAAATCCGAACGAATTTTCCGAAGGGATAGTTAACGGCCTGGCGTTCACGAAAATCGCGAAAATATTTTTCCGATTTCGCCATATTTGCTGCCACATTTGGGCAAATTTAAAGGCCGTTAACCATAAGATGCGGCGAAAATTGTCCGGCCAAAGCGGCAAAGTAGGAATTTCCTACTCATTTTGGGTGAGTACATCCCGGCGCAAACAGGACTGCATTCTAACCACGCCAGCGCCCGTCCTGCCACAATTGCGCAAGCGACATCGGATAGTTCGGGAAGGAGAATTCGAAGCCGGTGGCCTTCACTTTCGCATTCGAGATGCGTTTGTTCTCGCCGTAGAAGGAGCGTGCCATCGGCGTCAGTTCGGCGGTCTCAAACGCTTGCTCGGGCGGCGGTTCGACGCCCATCAGGCGGGCTGCCTCGACGATCACATCCTGCGGCGGGCCGGGCCGGTCGTCAGTGACATTATAGATGCCGCCGAGGCCGCGCTCCGACAGGAAGTGGGTCGCGGCACCGATATCTTCGACGCGAATGCGGTTGAACACCTGGTCCTTTTTGATCAGCCGTCGCGCCGTGCCCTTCGCCAGATTGCAGAAGGCGTTGCGGCCCGGCCCATAGATCCCGGAAAGGCGGAGCACCGCCGCCGGCACACCGCGCTCCCGGCCCATCGCCAGCCAGCCCTCTTCTGCCTCGAGCCGCTCCTTCGACCGCCCGGAAACGGGCAGGCACGGCGTTTCCTCACTCACCCAGGCTCCCTTGTGATCGCCATAGACGCCGACGGTGGAGAGATAACCGATCCATTCGAGCCTCGGCAGCAGGCGTGCGCCGTCCTTATCAAGCAGCCGCAGCAGCGGGTCGGCCTTTCCAGGCGCGATCGACTGCACGAGATGCGTTACACCAGTCAACGCCCGGCGCAGCTCCTCGTCCATGCTCTCACCGTCGAAAAGGAATGCTTCGATGCCATTCTGGCGGAGCACGTCCATCTTGTCTGGCGAACGCGTGGTGCCGGAAACACGCACGCCGTTGCCTGATAAGGCCTTGGCGATCGCCGTGCCGGAATAACCGCAGCCGAAGATCATCACATGCATCAGCCCACTCCCGCCAATCGCCATTCGTTCAGGACGTCGTCATCTTTCTCATCCGCCCTTTGTGCGGCAAAGACCGAGAATTCGCCAGCCTCCATCAGCCGTGAAAGCGCCCAGACCGCCATGCCGCGCACCACGGGCGAGGGATCCTCCGAGAGCCCCCGACATTGCTCGATGAGCGCCGTCTCGCCGGAATTGCCGGCGGCGATCAGCACATTGCGGATGAAGCGGTCGCGGCCGATCCGCTTGACCGGCGAGCCGCTGAAAAAGGTACGGAAGACGGCATCGTCAAGCGTCAGCAGAAAGGCGATCGACGGCTCCTTCAGATCTTCCCGCGCCTGCAGCTTCATCTCGGAGGCGGAGCTTGCGAACTTGTTCCAGGGACAGGCGGCAAGACAGTCGTCGCAGCCATAGATTCGATTGCCGATCAGCACGCGCAAATCGGCGTCGATCGGTCCCTTGTGCTCAATGGTGAGGTAGGAGATGCAGCGCCGCGCGTCGATCTGGTAAGGCGCCGGAAAGGCAGCCGTCGGACAGATGTCGAGACAGGCGCGGCAGGAGCCGCAATGATCGGTCTCCGGCGCGTCGATGGCAAGATCGGCGGTGGTGAACATCGTGCCGAGAAACAGCCAGGAACCGTGCATGCGGCTGACGAGATTGGTATGTTTGCCCTGCCAACCGAGCCCGGCCGCCGCCGCTAAGGGCTTTTCCATGACAGGCGCCGTATCGACGAAGACCTTCACATCGGCGCCGGCCCGTGCCGCAAAGCGCGTGGCGATTTCCTTCAGCCGGCCCTTGATGACGTCGTGGTAATCGCGGTTGCGGGCGTAAACGGAAATTGCCGCTTTATCAGGCTTGTCGAGGATACCGCGGGGATCTTCCTCCGGTGCGTAATTCAGGCCGAAGACGACGACGGAGCGCACCTCGCTCCAGAGTGTGCGAGGATCGCCGCGCCGGTCGCGAGTCTCCGCCATCCAGTCCATGGTCCCGTGGCGCCCGGCATCGATGAACTGGCCGAGACGCTCCTTGGCTTGCGGGATCGCGTCCGGGCGCGTGATGAGGCAGAGATCGAAGCCCTTGGCAGCAGATTCCGCCCGAACGAACTCGGTCAAATTGTCGCGGCGGCGGCGCTCTTTGTCGTCATTGTCAGGTTCGGGCATGAAGAGCCCTCGTCAGAAATCCAGATCGGCATAGTGTGAAACCGGTGTCAGTCCGCGCACGCGCTCGGTCAGCATCGGCCGGAAGGAGGGACGTGACTTCAGCCGCTGGTACCAGTCCTTGACGACGGGCGAATCCGCCCACTCGATCTCGCCGAGATAATCGAGGATGGAGATCGAGGCCGCGGCGGCAAGGTCGGCATAACTCATCCGTTCGCCCGCCAGCCACTGACGCGAACCGGCGAGCCAGGTGAGATAGCGCATATGCTGGCGGATATTCGCGCGCGCCGTGCGTAAAACCTTGGAATCTGGCGCTCCACCGCCCTGATCCGCGGTCATCTGCAACTTGTAGACACGCTCGCGGGCGAGCGGCTTGGTCACGTCGTTTTCCATTTTCTGCATGAACCATTCGGTCAGCCGGCGGATTTCCGCCCGCTGGAAAGGATCTTCGGCGAGCAGCCGCCGGTCGCGCTTCAAGACGCCATGCGTCTCGTCCAGATACTCGGAAATGACGCTCGCGCCGCAGAGCGCGCGCATGCTGTCGTCGACATAGACCGGCAGCGTGCCGGCCGGATTGAGCGCCAGGAAATCCCGGCGCTTCTCCCATGTCTGCTCTTCGATCAGATCCGCCTGATAGCCGTATTCCGCCAGGATCAGCCGGACGAAGCGAGATGCGGATGACATGGGATGATGATAAAGCGTGGGCATCGATACTCGGGCGTTGTGATTGCTGTTACAGGACTGTGTGGCAGCTCAATTATA
>Ga0102590_1001491_pt1 | contig 34873 bp, 46 predicted proteins | sample AraplaMF_Col_mMF_FD_76859 | JGI IMG/M metagenome (GOLD analysis project Ga0102590, IMG submission 76859) | Arabidopsis root microbial communities from the University of North Carolina, USA - plate scrape MF_Col_mMF | ecosystem: Host-associated > Plants > Roots > Endosphere | place: USA... | reverse complement strand
GGGCCAGGGCCGAGACGATGCCGTTGGTCACCGTCTGGCCCACGCCGAACGGGTTGCCCAGGGCCAGGACCAGATCGCCGACCTCCAGCTGCTCCTGGTCGTCGATGGCGATCACCGGCAGGCGCTCGCCCTTGGTGTCGATCTTCAGCACCGCCAGGTCCGAGCGCGGGTCGTCCAGCAGCACGGTGGCCGGGAACTCCCGGCGGTCGGCCAGCTGGACGGTGATGTCGCTCATGTTCTCGATGTTGTGGTGATTGGTGATGATCACCCCGTCGGCGCGGACGATGGCGCCGGACCCCAGAGAACCTTGCACCTGGTCGCGGGTGGCCCCGCCGCCGCCGCCCATGAAGAAATCCCAGAACGGATCGACGCGCTGGCGCACCACGCGCTTGCTGGCCACGTTGACGATGGCCGGAGCGGCCTTCTTCACCACCGGCGCGAACGAGGCCTTCATCGACATCGGGTCGGAGGGCGCGCGGCGGGTCGGCTGGGCCAGGTCCGGGATCGACTGGGCCTTCGAGGGCCCTTGCGGCGAGCAGGCGGCCAGCAGGGCCAGGACGGGAAGCACGGCGCGATAGGATCGCATGATTGTTAGGCGACTCCGTGGAATTCGGCCCGGAAGATCAGCCGAGCTTTCGGGCGCATTGATGGCGGCCAAGGTCCGGGATTGGGTCCGCTGATCAAAGACGATCAGGCGACGCTCGGTTCCACCGCCGCGGGATGGGCCACGCGGATCGCCAGGGCCGTGGCCGCCAGCAGCAGGGCCGCGGCGATCAGGACCGGCAGGCCGGGCATGTGCAGGGTGGCGTCGTGGCGCACGGCCCACGAGAACGGCAGCAGGTACAGCGCCGGTCCGACGATGGCGGTGATGCCCATCATGGCCGAGTTCGCCCCCTGCAGCTGCCCCTGCTCCCAGGCCTGGACCCGGCGGGTCATCAGGCCCTGCAGGCCGGGCTGGATCAGGCCCGAGAAGGCGAAGATCGGCAGGCCGCACAGGTACAGCCACCCCGTCGGCGCCAAGCCGTAGATCATGAAGCCGACGCAGCCCGAGAACAGGCCGATCAGCAGCGCCCCGCGCTCGCCGACCTTCTTGACGATCGGACCCACCAGGAAGCTCTGCAGCAGGATGCCGGCGACGCCGCTGCCCATCAGGGTCAGGCCGATCACCGCCGTCGACCAGTGGTAGCGGAAGCCCATGTACAGCACGAAGACGCTGGGCAGCACGTTGTGCGCCATCTGGAACAGGAAGCCGACGCCCGCCAGCCCCAGCAGGTCGGGCTTGCTCCTGAGCAGGTTCAGCGAGCCCAGCGGATTGGCCTTGCTCCAGTCGAAGCGATGGACCCGCTTCTCGGGCGGCAAGGATTCCGGCAGCACGAAGAAGCCGTACAGCCAGTTGCACAGGGCCAGGCCCGCGCAGACCAGGAACGGCAGCCGGTGGTCGAACTGCCAGAGCCAGCCGCCCAGGGCCGGTCCGAAAGTGAAGCCGACGCCGAACGCCGCCCCCATCAGGCCGAAGCCCTTGGCCCGGTCCTCGGGCTTGGTGACGTCGGCCACATAGGCCCCGGCGGTCGAGAAGCTGGCGGCCGTCATGCCGTTGAACACCCGGCCGACGAACAGCCACCAGATGGTCGGGGCGAAGGCCATGAACAGGAAGTCCACGCCCAGGCCGAAGATCGAGGTCAGGATCACCGGCCGTCGGCCCCAGCGGTCCGACATCAGGCCCAGGATCGGCGCGCAGAAGAACTGCATCACGCCCCAGGTGGTGGCGAACAGCATCACCCACAGGGCCGTCGAGGCGGTGTCGCCGCCGTTGAAGCGCTTCATCAGCTCGGGCAGGACGGGGATCATCACCCCCAGCGACAGCACGTCCAGGCAGGCGGTGACGAAGATGAAGCCGAGCGCGGCCTGTCGATGGTTTCGGCTGATGGCCTTGATCATGCGTCGCCCTCCCTGGCGTGGTCTTGTACGTCCATAGCCGCCCGGCTGGCGAGACTTGTCAGCAGCGCGCGCCACCACTCGGCATGGCGCTGCAGGAACACCGCGTCCGGGAACCGGTGACGGGCGACGTGCTCGATCGGCACGGTGTCCCAGCCACGATGCTCGACGGTTACGCGGGTCTCGTCGCCGACGGGTTCGAAGCGGACCTCCACCTGGGTGTCCATGCCCGGCGCGAAGCTGGCTTGGCGCCAGCCGAACACCAGGAGCCTGCCGGGGTCCCAGATGTGGACGGGACCGATCTCGAACACCTTGCCCGTCGGCAGGCGCTCGACCAGGCGCGCCCCCTCCCCCGCGCCTTCAAAGGCCAGCACGCCGGGCGAGCGCGGCGTGAACGAGAACAGGGCGTTGGGCCGCCACCAGGCCCCGATGTCGGCAGTGAACACCTCGAACACCCGCAGGGGCGCGGCCTTGATGCGCAGGGCGACCAGCACCCTTGAGCCTGCGGGGTCGCTCACGCCGTCTCCCCTTCGATATGCGCCTTCAGGGCCAGCAACTGGTCGCTCCACAGCCCCTCGGCCGCCTCGGCCCAGGCCTTCAGCTCGGCCATCGGGGCGGGCCGCAGGGCGTAGACCCGCACCCGGGCGTCGAACGGCGGATGGGTCTCCTCGACCAGGCCAGCCTGGCGCAGGGCGCGCAGGTGGCGGCTCATGGCCGGGGGCGACAGGCCGGCGGCCTGGGCCAGCTCGCCCGCCCGGCGCGGCCCCTGGCGCAGCAGGTCGACGGTCGCCCGCCGGTGCGGGTCGGCCAGGGCCGCCAGGGTGGCGTCGAGCGAAGCGCTCATGGCGAGGTCGTCGACGCCGTGGACGCCCGCGCCGCCTCCAGCAGGGCCAGCTGCCGCTTGTTGGCCTTCAGTCGCCAAGCCGCCTCCAGCGCCCCGCGCAGGGTGGGTTCGTCGGCCTCGGCCAGGACGACCAGGGTCGCGCCCTTCAGGCCCCAGTTCCCCGGCACCGGCCGGAACACCTTGGGCTCGACGCCCACGATGACGTCCTGGTGCTCGCGGGTCAGCTGCACCATGCCGAAATTGGCGTTGGGATAGCCCAGGGTGGCGAAGATCCGCCCCACCCGGAAGTCGACCGTGCCCATGTGCGAGCTCTCGACGGCGTCCGGCAGGGCCAGGGCCAGGCGGCGGAAATCGTCGGGGGTCACGCCCAGCCCTTCACGACCTTCAGGCCCGACGCCGCCTCGGCCTCTTCGACGCCGACGGCGCGGATCGGCGCGCCCACGGTCCAGAAGTGCCCCTCCGGATCGCGGCAGCGATAGGTGCGGTCGCCGTAGAACTGGTCTTCCGGTTCCATCAGGATCTCGGCCCCGGCCGCCCGCGCCCGCGCGCAATGGGCGTCGATGTCGCCTTCCAGGTGGATATGGACGCTCTGGGTGTTGAACCCCTCGATCGAGGCCGGGCTCTTGTGGCGGTCGGTCCACTCGTTGCCGATCATGATCAGGCTGTCGCCGAAGCCCATCTCCGAATGGGCTAGGTTCCCCTCGTTGTCCTCGATCAACATGGTCAGCTCGAAGCCGAAGGCCGCTTCCAGGAATTTCAGCGCGGCCTTGGGGTCGCGATAGCAGAGGGCCGAGGTCAGGGCGGCGCGATGCATGGCGAAGCTCCGTTTCCAATATCCGCAATATTTAACGCATATAGAAACTATCTAGGCAAGCGGCGCCGTCACAAATCCGCCGCCGTTCAGCCGAAGGTTGAGGTTCTTGATGGAGCCGCCGATGATGCCGCCTGTTACGCCCGCGCCAGTCCAGCCCGCGCCCGCCGCCTGCGTCCACCGAGACGGTGTCCAGGCTGTGTCGTTCGACGCGCTCCCGGCCGCCATTCGCGCGAACCTGCGCGTCCTCGCACCGGAATTGTCGCCAGCCGGCGGACCGTTCAACGCCAGCGACGTGGGCGCGGGGCCAAGCACGCGCTTTATCGGCGCCGTGCGCAACCGGGACGCCTATGTCGTGGTCTACGAGCACGGCGGACGCGGCTATCACGTCGATCTATTGACCTACAGCGCCAACATCGCCGACGACATCTACGCCGCCCCTCTGGCGCGCCATGTGGCCTTCGCCAAGCCCGATTGCGCGGACTTGGACATAACAGTCGGCCTATCCCTTCCCCGAACGCCCTATCGAGGGCCGGACTGGTAGGTCACTTGAGCGCCGCCTTCACCGGCCCCAACGACCCGTCACCCTTGTCGCCCTTGACGCCGATCAGCCGGGCCAGCAACGGATAGACGTCGACATTGTCGAACACCGGCAGCGTCACGCCCGAGCGGAACGCCGGGCCGTGGGCCACGAACACGGCCCGCATGACGGGATCGTACGGGTCGTAGCCGTGAGCCCCGCCGTCGCGCGGATGGTCCTTCCAGCGCTTGGCGATCGTGCTGGCGGTGGCGAAGTACCAGCCGCGCTCGGCCAGGCAGACGATGGGCGGCACGCGCGGATTGGTCCCGTAGGCGTAGCGGGCCGGGATCTTGCCCTTTTCCCAGCAGGTCAGGTGGGCGTGCGGCTTCAGCATCGCCGCCTTCACCTCGGCCTCGAAGCCGGGCAAGGCGCGCACGCCGACGATCGAGCCGGTGCTGACGAACTTGACCTTGGCGGGATCGACCAGGGTGGACACGTCGACCAGGCCGCTCAGCGGCTGGGGCGCCATGCCGTGGTCGGCGACGACGACGATGTTGGTGGCCTCGTAGAGGCCCCTCGCCTTCAGTCCCGCGACCAGCCGGGCGATCGCGGCGTCCACCCGGCGGGCGGCGGCGTTCACCTCCGGCGAGTCCGGGCCGTAGTGGTGGCCTTCGGTGTCGGTGGCGTCGAAATAGAGGGTGGCAAGGCCCAGCGGCGGAGCCTTGGCGTCGATCCACGACAGCACCATGTCGACCCGGTCGTCATAGGCCAGCTTCTCGTCATAGACCTTCCAGTAGGTGGGCCGAACGCCGTCGATCGCCGCCTCGGAACCCGGCCAGAACAGGACGCCGGCGTGGACGCCCTGCTCTTCCGCGCTGACCCAGATCGGCTTGGCCTGATCCCACCAGCGGGCGTCGCCCACGGCCTCGTGGTTGGACATGCTGAAGCTGACGCCCGGGACCTCGTCGGCCTCGAGCGTGTTGTTGACCATGCCGTGGTGGTCGGGCCGCTTGCCGGTGACCAGGGTGTAGTGGTTCGGATAGGTCAGGGACGGGAACGACGGCCGCATGGCGCCGCGCGCGCCGTCGGCGGCCAGGGCGTTCAGGGCCGGCGTGTTGCCCCGGTCCAGGTAGTCGGCCCGGAAGCCGTCCAGCGAGATCAGGATCGTCAGGGCCGGCGGCGAGGCCGACTTGGCCGCCGCCTCGGCGCCGGCGCCCGCGCCGACTCCCAGGGTCAGGACCAGGACCAGAACCATCCAGCGGAAGACGACGACCATCACGCACCTCGAACTTGGGAACCCTGGCTATAGCCCAGTCTTGTGACGGCCCGCCACGCATGACCGCGACTTAACTTGGCGGGACTCGGCCGCCCGGCCATAGTCGCCCGGCCTAGGTCAGTTGGCCTTTCAGGGAGTCACCCCGCATGACCGCCACCGGAAACCGCTCCACATGAGCTTCGCCCTGGAGGCCGAGGGCCTGGTCAAGACCTACGGCGCGGTGCGCGCCCTGGACGGGCTGTCGCTGAGCATTCCCGCCGGCGGCGTGTTCGGCGTGCTGGGTCCCAACGGCGCGGGCAAGAGCACCCTGTTCCGCATCGCCCTGGGCCTGGTGCGCCCCACCGGCGGAACGGCCCGGCTGTTCGGCGCCCCGGCCGGCCAGTCCTCGTCCCTGCGTCGGGCTGGGGCGATGATCGAGACCCCGCGCTACCCGCCCTATCTGACCGCCCGCGAAGTGCTGCGGATGCTGGCGCTGGAAAGCGGCGCCGGCGGATCGGCCGACATCGACTACTGGCTGGAACGCGTCGGCCTGGGCGGCGCGGCCGACCGCAAGGCCGGCACCTTCTCGGTGGGCATGAAGCAGCGCCTGGGCCTGGCCGCGGCATTCTTCACCCGCCCCGAACTGGTGATCCTGGACGAACCGACCAGCGGCATGGACCCGGCCGGCATCCAGGAGATCCGCGCCCTGATCCGCGACCTGGCCGACAAGGAAGGCGTGACCATCATCCTGGCCAGCCACCAGTTGGACGAGGTGCGCCGGGTCTGCGACCGGGTGGCGATCCTGTCCAAGGGCAAGCTGGCGGCCGAAGGCGACGTCGAGGCCCTGACCGGCGGCAAGCCGCGGCTGCGCCTGACCGTCTCGCCGGTCGACAAGGCCCTGGCCGTGCTGGGCGACAAGGGCCAGGCGGACGGCGCGAACGCCGTGCTGGCCGACGTGCTGCGCGCCGAGACCCCCGCCCTGATCCGCGCCCTGGTCGAGGCCGGCGTGGAGATCACCGAGGCCCGCTGGCGCGAGGCCGACCTGGAAAGCGCCTATCTGGGCGCGCTCGAACCCAAGGATCTGGTCGATGCTCGCTGACGCCATCGCCGCCGAGCGTTTCCGCCTGTCCCGCGACCGCGCCTCGCTGTTCTGGGGCTTCGCCTTCGCGCCGCTGATCACCATGGCGTTCAGCATCGCGATGGACATGTTCGCCCGGGCGGTCCTCCACCGGACCATCCCCGGCGAGACGACCGACCTGGCCAACCGGGCCATGGGCGCGGTGGCCGGCGCCTCGGGCCCCTTCACCGCCCTGTTCCTGCTGATCGGCGCGGCGGCGATCTTCGCCGGCGACTATCGCTGGGAGACCTGGCGGCTGATCACGCCCCGCAACAGCCGGGTCAACCTGCTGGCGGCCAAGCTGATCGTCTTCGCCGAGGTCGCGGCCTGGAGCCTGCTGCTGACCGCCCTCACCGCCGTGGTGGCGGGGCTGTTCGGCGCGATGGCCAACCACGCCCGCCTGGTCGGACCGCCGGCCGGCCCGGCCTTCATCAGCCAGTACGCCGGCGTGGCGCTGGTGACCTGGCTGGAGGTGCTGCTGGTCGGCGCCCTGGGGGCCCTGATCGGCGTCCTGACCCGTTCGACCATGGGCGCGGTGATTGCTGGGCTGGTGATCGTCTTCGTGCAGTCGACCCTGGCCGCCACCGTGCAGGCCGCGACCTGGAAGAGCCTGCTGATCCCCGCCTTCGCCGGACGGGTCCTCAAGACCTTCGTCATCGCCCCGCCGGAGATGAGGACCGACGCGGGCCAGGCCGGCCTGGCCCTGGTGTTCCTGCTGGTCTGGCTGGTCGCCCTGACCGGCGGCGCCCTGGCCCTGTTCCGTCGTCAGGACCTGACGAAGGAATAGTCTCGGAGGCCCCTAGGCCGCCGCCCAGGTCCTCTGGTCGACCCCGACCTGGAAGTGCTCGACCTGGGCCTCCAGGCGCACGGCGTCGTCGGCCAGACCGCGGCTGGCGGCGGTGGCCTGCTCGGCCATGGCGGCGTTCTGCTGGATGACCTGGTCCATCTGGCCGACCGCCAGGTCGACCTCGGCCAGGCCCGCGGCCTGCTCGCGGCTGGACTGGGCGATCTCCTCCATCAGCCCGCCAATCACCCCCACCCGCTCGACGATGTCGCCCAGGGCCGCGCCGGCCTCGCCGACCAGGGTCACGCCCGAGCGGACGTGGTCCGACGACTCCGCGATCAGCCCCTTGATCTCCTTGGCCGCTTCGGCCGAGCGCTGGGCCAGGGCCCGCACTTCCTGGGCGACGACGGCGAAGCCGCGACCGGCGTCGCCGGCGCGAGCCGCTTCCACGCCCGCGTTCAGGGCCAGCAGGTTGGTCTGGAAGGCGATCTCGTCGATCACGCCCAGGATCTGCGAGACCTTGGCGGACGAGCTCTCGATCTGGCTCATGGCCTCGGCCGCGCGGCCGACCACCTGGCTGGAGCGGTCGGCGACCGCTCGACTGTCGATCACGGCGGCGTTGGCCTCGCTGGCCCCCTCGGCGGTGCGTTTGACGCTGGCGCTGACCTCGCCCAGGGCCGAGGCCGTCTCGGCCAGGCTGGCGGCCTGCCGCTCGGTGCGGGCCGACAGGTCCTCGATCGCGCCGCTGATCTCGCCGGCGCCGACCCGCAGACCGCCCGCGCCCTCGACCACCTCGCTCATGGCTGCTTCGAGCCCGGCGATCGCCCGGTTGAAGTCGCCGCGCAGGCCTTCGTAGGCGCCGGGGAAGGCCGTCTCCAGCCGCGCCGTCAGGTCGCCCGCCTTCAGCCGGGCCACGGCCGCGACCAGGGCCTCGACCACCTGCAGGCGGCCGGCCTCCTCGGTGCGCCGTTCGGAGTCGTGACGGGCCTTGGCGGACTCGGTCTCGTCGCGCTCGGCGGCGATGCGGTCCTCGGCCGCCTGCCGCGCGACGATGGCCTCGCGGAACACGGCCACGGAATTGGCCATCTCGCCGATCTCGTCGCCACGGCCGGCGAAGGGCACGGCCCGGTCGTAGTCGCCGGCCGCCAGCCGGCCCATGAAGCCCGTCATGGCCTGGATCGGCTTGACGATCCGCCGGCTCATCAGGGCGATCCCGCCGCCGACGACCAGCAGCAGCACGGCTCCCGCCCCGGCCAGCAGGATGAAGGTCAGGCGGGTCTGCTCGACGGCGCGCGCCTCGACGGCGGCGGCGTCGTGATTGGCCATGACCACCACCTTGTCGATCACGGCGCGGTGCGCCTCGTAGGCCGCGTCGGCCCGGGCCAGGCCCTGGCGGGCGCGGTCCATGTCGCCCGAACGGACGGCGGGCAGGATTTCCTGGTCGATCTCGCGCCAGAACACCATGGCCGGCGCGGACGACTCGTCGACCAGCATCGCGCGCATAGCGGGATCGATCGGCGCGGTTTTCCAGTAGGCGTTACGGGTGTCGTAGTCCTTGCGCAGCGCCGCCAGCTTGTCGGCGGCGGCGTCCACGGTCTCGGGATGGGCCACCAGCTTGGTCGCCACCAGGTCAGCCTCGACCACGTAGAGCGGCGGCGGCAGGATGTCGGCGACGATGTCCTTGTTGTCGACGATCTGGCGGAACAGCGGACCGCCGACCCGCAGGCCCTCGATCGCGAACAGAGCCAGCCCGCCGGCCAGGATCACCCCCGCCGCGAGCGCGCCGCCGAAGCCGCGCATGACGCCGGAGATCTTCATCTCCATCCCCTCCCCCGAGTTCTTAGCGGCGAAGCATGGGGCGACGAGGTGAACAAAACTCTACCGAAGCGGCGATGGGGGCTGATGCAACCTGTCGCACGCGCCTGGACGCAAAAAAGGCCCCGGATCGCTCCGGGGCCTTCTCCGTCAGCCGAGGCTGAAAATCTTAGTCTTCCGAGTCGGCGGTGAACACCGGGCCGGAGTCCTTGCCCTTGGCCGAGACGTCGCGGTCGACGAACTCGATGACGGCCAGCGGGGCGTTGTCGCCGTAGCGGAAGCCGGCCTTCAGGACGCGGATGTAGCCGCCCTGGCGGTCCTTGTAGCGGGGACCGATGGTGGCGAACAACTTGCCGACTTGTTCGACGTCGCGGACGGTCGAAATGGCCTGACGACGGGCGTGCAGGTCGCCGCGCTTGGCCAGGGTGACCAGCTTCTCGACGAACGGACGCAGTTCCTTGGCCTTGGGCAGGGTGGTGACGATCTGCTCGTGCTTGATCAGCGAGGCCGACATGTTGGCGAACATGGCGGTGCGGTGAGCGGACGTACGGCCCAGTTTACGGTGAGCTTTACCGTGACGCATTGTGGTCTCTCCTGGGCCTTGGCCCGCTGTAGCGCGATGAAGAAGCGCTGATTGTCACCAATCCCAGCGGCGTCCCTGCCGGGTTCAGAACGAAGCGCCGGGGCCCTCCACCGCTGTTGCGGCTTCAAAAGGCCCAGGCCGCCTCCCGAAAGAGGCGGCCCGGATTAAGCGCGGTACTCTTATACGCTCTTAGATCTGGTCTTCGAACTTCTTGGCCAGGTCTTCGATGTTTTCCGGCGGCCAGTTCGGCACGTCCATGCCCAGGTGCAGGCCCATGCCGGCCAGCACTTCCTTGATTTCGTTCAAGGACTTGCGGCCGAAGTTCGGCGTGCGGAGCATTTCGGCTTCGGTCTTCTGGATCAGGTCGCCGATGTAGACGATGTTGTCGTTCTTCAGGCAGTTGGCCGAGCGGACCGACAGTTCCAGTTCGTCGACCTTCTTCAGCAGGGCCGGGTTGAACGGCAGTTCCGGCTTGGCCTCGTCGGCGGTCTTGGCCTTGGGCTCTTCGAAGGTGATGAAGATCTGCAGCTGGTCTTGCAGGATGCGGGCGGCGTAGGCCACCGCGTCCACCGGCGTCACGGCGCCGTTGGTTTCCACTTCCAGGATCAGCTTGTCATAGTCCAGCGACTGGCCCTGGCGGGTCGGCTCGACGCGATAGGCGACGCGCTTGACCGGCGAGTACAGGGCGTCGACGGCGATCAGGCCGATCGGCGCGTCTTCCGGACGGTTGCGGTCGGCCGGGACGTAGCCCTTGCCGGTGTTGACCGTGAACTCCATGCGCACCGAGGCGCCGTCGTCCAGCGTGCAGAGCACGTGGTCGGGGTTCAGGATCTCGATGTCGGCCGGGGTTTCGATCTGACCCGCGGTCACCGGGCCGGGGCCCGTGGCGCGCAGGGTCATGCGCTTGGGGCCTTCGGCGTGCATGCGCACGGCCAGTTGCTTGATGTTCAGAACGATGTCGACGACGTCTTCGCGGACGCCTTCGAGCGAGGAGAATTCGTGTACGACGCCATCGATCTGGATGGCGGTGACGGCGGCGCCCTGAAGCGAGGAGAGCAGGACGCGGCGGAGAGCGTTGCCGAGCGTCACACCGAAGCCGCGTTCGAGCGGCTCAGCCACGATGCGAGCCTTGCGGGTCGCGTCGGCGCCAGTCTCGATTTGCGGCTTCTCAGGACGGATCAGCTCGTTCCAGTTTCTTTCGATCACGTGGTCGATCCCTTGAACGCGGCTCGCCGGCCGCGTTTTGCGCAGCCGGCGAAGGAGAATTGGGTCTAAAAAGTACTAGACGCGACGACGCTTGGGCGGACGGCAACCGTTGTGCGGGATCGGCGTCACGTCGCGGATGGTCGTGATGGTCATGCCGGCGGCCTGGAGGGCGCGCAGGGCCGATTCACGGCCCGAACCCGGACCCGACACGTTGACCTCGAGGGTCTTCACACCGTGCTCGGCGGCCTTCTTGCCCGCGTCTTCCGCAGCCATCTGAGCGGCGTACGGGGTCGACTTGCGCGAGCCCTTGAAGCCCATCATGCCGGCGCTCGACCAGGAGATGGTGTTCCCCTGGGCGTCGGTGATGGTGATCATGGTGTTGTTGAACGAGGCGTTCACGTGCGCCACGCCCGAGGTGATGTTCTTGCGTTCGCGCTTTTTAACGCGAGCCGGTTCCTTGGCCATCGTCAGGCTACCTTATTTCTTCTTGCCGGCGATCGGCTTGGCCGGACCCTTGCGGGTACGAGCATTCGTGTGCGTGCGCTGACCGCGGACCGGCAGGCCCTTGCGGTGACGCAGGCCGCGATAGCAGGCCAGGTCCATCAGACGCTTGATGTTCATCGAGTTTTCGCGGCGCAGGTCGCCCTCGACGGTGAAGTCCTTGTCGATCGTTTCGCGGATCGCGAGGACTTCGGCGTCGGTCAGCTGGTTGACCCGGCGAGCGTCGTCGATGCCCACCTTCGTGATGATGTCACGAGCGGACTTCTGGCCAATGCCATGAATGTACTGAAGCGCGATCAAAACGCGCTTGTTCGTCGGGATGTTGACGCCTGCGATACGGGCCACGTCTAATGTTCTCCTAGTCACGCACTAAAGACGCGAACGGCGCGCCCGGCCCGGTCTTTCGACCCAGTCCGGCGCGCACAGATCGCGCCCTTTCGCGGAAGCGCCCCGTTATAGGGATAGTTGCGCGTCCGTCAATGGCGGAATCCGCTCAATCGAGAGGATTCCAACGAAGTCTTAAGCCACGACCGAAAGCGCGGCGTCGATGGAGTGGGCGACCGCTTCCACGGTTCCCATGCCGTCGACTTCCGACAACTTGCCCTGCTCCCGGTAGTACGGAAGCAGCGGCGCCGTGTCGGCATTGTAGCGGTCCAGGCGATTCACGAAGGTTTCGGGATTGTCGTCCGACCGTCCCTGCTCGGCGTATCGCTTGGTGATGCGTTCGATCAGGGCGGGCTCGTCTACCTTGAGTCGGAGAACGGAGTCGATCTTCTGCCCTCGTTTGGCCAACATGGCATCCAGGGCCTCGGCCTGGGCGATGGTGCGCGGGAAGCCGTCGAAGATCGCGCCGCCGGCCGCCTCGGCTTCGGGCAGGCGCTCCTCGATCAGGGCGATGACGATCTCGTCGGTGACCAGGTCGCCGCGGTCCAGCACGCCCTTGACCTTCTGGCCGAGCTCGGAGCCCGAGGCGATGGCGGCGCGCAGCATGTCGCCGGTCGACAGCTGGACCATGCCCCGCTGCTCGACCAGGCGCTTGGCCTGGGTGCCCTTGCCCGCTCCAGGCGGCCCGAACAGGATCAAGTTCATCAATGCGCTTCCTGCGTTTCCGCGGGTCTTCCGCCCGCGCCCCGCCCAGACCTAGAGTGGGTTCGATGAAAACGGAAGCCGGTTTGTGACAAACCGGCTTCCGCGCGCTCGTCTTATGTCGCGCGAAGAGGGGTTAGCGCCCCTTGCCACCGCGCAGCTTCGACTTCTTGATCAGGCCCTCGTACTGGTGCGCCAGCAGGTGGGACTGGATCTGGGCGACCGTGTCCATGGTCACGGTCACGACGATCAGGATCGAGGTGCCGCCCAGGGCGAACTTGGTCGGGCCCATGCTGCTCATCAGCAGTTCCGGCAGGATGCAGACGGCCGTGATGTAGGCCGCGCCGATCACCGTCAGGCGGGTCAGGACATAGTCCAGATATTCCGCCGTCCGCTTGCCCGGGCGGATGCCCGGCATGAAGCCGCCGTACTTGCGCAGGTTCTCCGCCGTCTCGTCGGGATTGAACACGACCGAGGTGTAGAAGAACGAGAAGAAGATGATCAGGGCCGCGTACAGCACCATGAACAGCGGCTGGCCGTGCTGCAGGGCGCCGACCACGGTCGGCAGCCACTGCAGCCAGTTGGGCAGGTTGGCGGTCGCCAGGAAGCCCATGGCGGTCGTCGGCAGCAGCAGCAGGCTGGAGGCGAAGATCGGCGGGATGACGCCGGCGGTGTTCAGCTTCAGCGGGATGAACGAGGTGTCGCCGCCGATCATCCGATTGCCCTGCTGGCGCTTGGGATAGTGGACCAGCAGCCGGCGCTGCGAGCGCTCGACGAAGACGATGAAGAAGATCACGGCCACGGCCAGGACGGCCACGGCGAACAGGGCGAAGCCCGACATCGCGCCCGTCTGCACCTGGGTGAACATCTGCACCACGCCCAGCGGCAGGGCGGCCACGATACCGGCGAAGATGATCAGGGACACGCCGTTGCCGACGCCCCGGCTGGTGATCTGCTCGCCAAGCCACATCAGGAACAGGGTGCCGCCGGTCAGGGCCACCACGGTCGACAGGATGAAGAACGCCGGGGCGATACCGCCGACGATCATGTTGGGCTGGCTCTGCAGGCCCACGGCGATCGAGAACGACTGCACGATGGCCAGGACGACCGCCAGGTAGCGGGTGTACTGGTTGAGGGTCTTGCGGCCGGCTTCGCCGCCTTCCTTCTTCAGCTTCTCCCACGGCGGATACACCGAGCCCATCAGCTGCACGATGATCGAGGCGCTGATGTAGGGCATCACGTTCAGCGAGAACACGGCCATGCGCTGCACGGCGCCGCCCGAGAACATGTTGAACATGCCCAGGATGCCCTTCGACTGCTGCGAGAACGCGGCGGCGAAGGCTTCCGGATTGATCCCCGGGATCGGCACATAGGTGCCGAGCCGGTAGACGATCAGGGCGATGAGCGTGAACCAGATGCGCTTGTGAAGTTCGGTGGCCTTCTGGAAGGACCCGAAGTTCATGTTGGCTGCGAGTTGTTCGGCGGCCGAGGCCATTCAAATCCCCACGTCGAGAGCGCGCGCCGCGTCCGCGGCCAGGTCGCGCTCCAAGCATAAATCCGCGCCAGGTCCGGATGGCGATGAATCGCCGGGGCCGGACAGGGCCCGAGTACGGAGCCGTACATAGGTGAGGCTCGCCGCGATGTCACGGCGAGCCTCGTTATTCTGTCATCCCGGGGGGAACGGCGGGCCCGCCGGGGTCTCCCCCGCCCTGCCCGCGATCCCGGCGACGGCGCCCAGCACGGGCGCCGCGTCCGGGATGACATATGGTCTTAGGCTTCGGCTTGCGCCTTGGCCTTCTTGGTCACGGTCACCGAACCGCCGGCGGCTTCCACGGCCTTGATGGCCGCTTCGGTCGCCGAATAGACGGTCAGCTTCAGGGCGGTCTTGATCTCGCCCTTGCCCAGCAGCTTCACGCCGTCCAGTTCGCGACGGATCACGCCCGCGGCGACCAGCTCAGCGGCGGCCAGCTCGGCGCCGGCCTTCAGCTTGCCGGCGGCCACGGCCTGCTCCAGGCGCCACAGGTTCACCTCGGCGAACTCCAAGCGGAAGGGGTTGTTGAAGCCGCGCTTGGGCATGCGCATGTGCAGCGGCATCTGGCCGCCTTCGAAGCCGGCGATGGCGACGCCCGAGCGCGCCTTCTGGCCCTTCACGCCGCGACCACCGGTCTTGCCCTTGCCCGAGCCCGGGCCGCGGCCGATGCGCATGCGGCCCTTGGTGGAGCCGGGAGCCGGAGCCAGTTCGTTAAGCTTGGTCATATGTGCCTCTCCTTGGAGATCTGCGCCCGGCCGACGGCCGGACTCGGCTTTTGGAAACAAAGAAACTCAAAACGAAAACCACCCCGGTTTTCACCGGGGTGGCGATTTCGACGTCTCGTAGCAGAACTACTCGACGATTTCCAGCAGGTGCTGGACCTTGCGGATCATGCCGCGAACCGAAGGGGTGTCTTCCAGCTCGGACACGCGGCCCAGCTTGTTGAGACCCAGACCGGCGAGCGTGGCGCGCTGGTCCTTTTCGCGACGGATCGGGCTGCCGGTTTGGCGCACCTTGACGGTCTTTGCAGTAGCCATGTCTTAGCCCTCGATGGCGTCCGGAGCCGAGGCTCCGTCGGCGCGGCGGCCGAGAATGTCGCCGACCTTCTTGCCGCGCTTGGCGGCGATCTGGCGGGGCGACGATTGGACCTTCAGGGCCTCGAACGTGGCGCGGACCATGTTGTACGGGTTCGAGGAACCCGTCGACTTGGCCACGACGTCCTGGACGCCCAGGGTTTCGAGAACCGCGCGCATCGGACCGCCGGCGATGACGCCCGTGCCGGGAGGGGCAGCGCGCATCATGACCTTGCCAGCGCCCCAACGGCCGTAGCCGTCGTGGTGCAGGGTGCGCGACTCGCGGAGCGGGACGCGGACCATGGTCTTCTTGGCTTCTTCGGTCGCCTTGCGGATGGCTTCCGGCACTTCACGCGCCTTGCCATGACCGTAGCCGACGCGGCCCTTTTGGTCGCCGACGACCATCAGAGCAGCGAAGCTGAAGCGACGGCCGCCCTTAACGGTGGCGGCGACGCGGTTGATGTGGACGAGCTTTTCGACGATGTCGCTGTCGACCCGCTCCTCGGGGGCGTTGCGGTCGCGACGGTCCCGGCGTTGGCCGCCTTCACCGCGCTGTTGGTCACCACGAGCCATGATGTTTCCCTTAGAAGTTCAGGCCGGCTTCGCGCGCGGCGTCGGCCAGGGCTTTCACCCGTCCGTGGAAGATGTAGCCGCCGCGATCGAAGACGACGTCCTTGACGCCCTTTTCGATGGCGCGTTCGGCGACGAGCTTGCCGACCAGAGCAGCCGCGTCCTTGTCCGCGCCCTTGGCCGAACCTTCACCCTCGAGGGTGGAGGCCGAGGCCAGGGTCACGCCGCGTTCATCATCGATGACCTGGGCGTAGATGTTCTTGGACGAACGGAAGACCGACAGGCGCGGGCGACCATTGGACAGGGCCTTGAGGCGGGTGCGGGTGCGTTGGGCACGACGCACGGCGGATTCGCGAGGTGAGAGCGCCATGGCTTACTTCTTCTTGCCTTCCTTGCGGCGAACCTTCTCGCCAGCATAGCGCACGCCCTTGCCCTTGTAGGGCTCCGGCGGACGAATGCGGCGGATCTTCGCGGCAATCTCGCCGACCGCCTGCTTGTCAGCGCCGGCGATCTTGATTTCGGTCTGCTTGGGCACCGCGAAGGTGACGCCGGCCGGAGCCTCGACGTCCACGTCGTGGGAGAAACCGAGCTGGATGGAGAGCGCGGTGCCCTTCATCGCGGCGCGGTAACCGACGCCCACCAGCTCGAGGGTTTCCTCGAAGCCCGTGGTGACGCCGTGCACCATGTTGGCGACCAGCGTGCGGGACAGGCCCCACATCGACTTGGCGCGCGTCGACTCGTTCCGCGGAGTCAGGGTCAGCTCATCGCCTTCCTGCTTGACTTCGATCTCTTCGGGAACAGTCCAGGAGAGTTGGCCCTTGGGCCCCTTCGCCGTCACCGTCTGGCCTTCGAGCGTCAGGGTGACGCCCTTGGGGATCGAGACGGCCTTCTTACCGATACGTGACATGCTCTTTCCCTCCCGCGCCTAGTAGACGCGGCAGAGGACTTCGCCACCGACGTTAGCGTCGCGTGCGGCGGAGTCCGACATGACGCCCTTCGGCGTCGAAAGGATCGAGATGCCCAGGCCGTTCTTGATCGGCTTCAGGTCCTTGATCGACGAATAGACGCGACGGCCAGGCTTGGACACGCGGCTGATCTCGGCGATCACGGGCTCACCGTCAAAATACTTGAGCTCGATCTCGAATTCGGGGAACGCACCGGGCTTCTCGACCAGCGAGTAGCCGCGGATGTAGCCTTCGTCGGCCAGCACGTCCAGGACGCGGGCGCGCAGCTTGGAAGCCGGCGTCGCGACCTTGGCGCGCTTGCGCGTGGCGGCGTTCTTGATGCGAGCGATCATATCGCTCAGGGGATCGTTCATCGACATCTGATCGTCCTCACCAGCTCGACTTGACGAGGCCGGGGATCTGCCCCTGCGAACCCAGTTCGCGCAGAGCAATCCGGCTCATCTTCAGCTTGCGATAGTAGGCGCGCGGGCGGCCGGTCACTTCGCAGCGGTTGCGAATGCGAACAGCCGACGAGCTGCGCGGAAGCTTCGCGAGCTTCAGGCGGGCTTCGAAGCGTTCTTCCAGCGGCAGGCTTTCGTCGTTGGCGATCGCCTTCAGCGCGGCGCGCTTGTCGGCGTATTGCTTGACGAGGGCCTTGACCGCGAGATTACGGTTAACGGCGCTTTTCTTGGCCATGGTGTGTTTCCCTGCCCGCTCTTAATTGGTGAACGGGAACTGGAATTCCTTCAGGAGAGCCTTGGCTTCCTGGTCGGTCTTCGCAGTGGTGCAGACGATGATGTCCATGCCCCAGATCTGTTCGATCTGGTCATAGTTGATTTCCGGGAACACCAGGTGCTCCTTCAGGCCCATGGCGTAGTTGCCACGGCCGTCGAAGCTCTTGCCGTTCAGGCCGCGGAAGTCCTTCACGCGCGGCAGCGCGATCGTGACCAGGCGGTCGAGGAATTCGTACATCCGGTCCTTGCGGAGGGTCACCTTGGCGCCGACCACCATGCCTTCGCGCAGCTTGAAGCCGGCGATCGACTTGCGGGCCTTCGTGGCGACCGGCTTCTGGCCGGCGATGGCCATCAGATCCTTCAGCGCGGTCTGGGCCTTCTTGGAGTCGGCCACGGCCTCGCCGATACCCATGTTCAGGACGATCTTGTCCAGCTTGGGGATCTGCATTTCGTTGGTGTAGCCGAACTGTTCCTTCATCGCGGCGCGGATGCGCGCGCGATATTCGGACTTCAGCCGGGGTTCGTAAGCTTGATCAGCCATTGATCACCTCGCCCGTCGTCTTGGCGACGCGCACCTTCTTGTCGCCTTCGATCTTGAAGCCGACGCGGGTGGCCTTGCCGTTGGAGTCAACGAGCGCGACGTTCGAGACGTGCAGCGCCGCTTCCTTGCTCTTGATGCCGCCTTGCGGTTCGGCTTGGGTCGGCTTGGTGTGGCGTTGAACCAGGTTCACGCCTTGCACCAGGACGCGGTTCTCCTTGGGGAGAACCTGGGTCACAGCGCCTTGCTTGCCCTTGTCCTTGCCGGCCAGGACGACAACGCGGTCGCCCTTCTTAATCTTGGCAGCCATTACAGCACCTCGGGGGCGAGGGAGATGATCTTCATGTGGTTCTTGGCGCGCAGTTCGCGGGGAACCGGGCCGAAGATCCGCGTGCCGACCGGCTCGCTCTGCTTGTTGACGATGACCGCGGCGTTCTTGTCGAAACGGATCAGCGACCCGTCCTTACGCTTCATGCCTTGGTTCACGCGAACGACGACGGCGCGGAGCACGTCGCCCTTCTTCACGCGGCCGCGCGGAATGGCTTCCTTCACGGACACGACGATCACGTCACCGACGCTGGCGTAGCGACGACCCGCGCCACCCAGCACCTTGATGCACATGACCCGGCGGGCGCCGGAGTTATCGGCGACTTCCAGGTTAGTTTGCATCTGGATCATGGTTCAAACCTTCCAGATTAAGCAGAAGCCTTGGGAAGGACTTCCCAGGTCTTCAGCTTGGACTTCGGAGCGCACTCGATGATGCGGGCGATTTCGCCCGCCTTGTACGCATTGCTCTCATCGTGCGCGTGATACTTCTTCGACTGACGCACAATCTTCTTCAGCAGCGGGTGAACGATGGTCCGTTCGACCTTAACCACCACGGTCTTGTCGCCCTTATCGGAGACGACAACCCCTTCGAGGATACGCTTGGGCATATCGTTCTCCTTAAGCCGCGGCCTTGGCGCGCAGCACGGTCTTGATGCGGGCGATTTCCTTGCGGATCTCGCCGACGCGGTGGGTCTTTTCCACCTGACCGGTCGCCGCCTGGAAGCGCAGGTTGAACTGCTCTTTCTTCAGGTTGAGCAGCTGCTCGGCGAGCTGGTCGGGGGTCATGCCCCGGATGTCAGCAATCTTGGTCATGCCGCTTCGGCCTCCAGAGCCGCACCGGCGTCGATGCGGGTGACGACGCGGGTGCGGATCGGCAGCTTGGCCGCGCCGAGGCGCAGGGCTTCGCGCGCGATATCGTCCGGCACGCCGTCGATTTCGAACATGATGCGGCCCGGAGCCACGCGAGCGGCCCAGTGGTCCACGGCGCCCTTGCCCTTACCCATCCGGACTTCAGCCGGCTTGCCGGTGACCGGCACGTCCGGGAAGATACGGATCCAGACGCGGCCTTGACGCTTCATCTGGCGGGTGATGGCGCGACGAGCAGCTTCGATCTGGCGAGCCGTGATGCGCTCCGGCTCGACGGCCTTCAGGCCGTACGAACCGAAGTTCAGCAGGGTGCCGCCCTTCGAGGTGCCGTGGATGCGGCCCTTGAACTGCTTGCGATACTTGGTTTTTTTCGGTGACAGCATAGCGCTCTATCCTTAGCCCCGATCGCGACGGCCGCGGTCGCCCCGGTCGGGACGATCGCCGCGCTCGCGTCCACCACCTTCGCCGGCCGGGCCGGATTCAGTGGCGAGACGCTTGTCGAGCGCCATCGGGTCATGCTCCAGCACTTCGCCTTTGAAGATCCAGGTCTTCACGCCGATGATGCCGTAGGTGGTCTTGGCTTCCGCGAAGCCGTAGTCGATGTCGGCGCGCAGCGTGTGGAGCGGCACGCGACCTTCGCGGTACCATTCCATACGAGCGATTTCCGCGCCGCCGAGGCGGCCCGACACGTTGATGCGGATGCCCTTGGCGCCGAGACGGACGGCCGATTGGATCGACCGCTTCATGGCGCGACGGAAGGCGATCCGGCGCTCGAGCTGCTGGGCGATGGACTCGGCCACCAGCTGGGCGTCGGTTTCCGGCTTGCGGATCTCGACGATGTTCAGGTGAACTTCGCCTTCGGTCATCACCGACAGGTCCTTGCGGAGCTTGTCGATGTCGGCGCCCTTCTTGCCGATGATCACGCCCGGACGCGCCGCGTAGATGGTCACGCGGCACTTCTTGTGGGGACGCTCGATGATGATGCGCGAGACGCCGGCTTGATACAGGCGCTTCTTGAGCATCGCACGGACCGCGAGGTCTTGGTGCAGGAGCTTGCCGTACTGCTCGCCGTCGGCGAACCAGCGGCTGTCCCAGGTACGGTTGACGCCGAGCCGCAGCCCGACCGGATTGACTTTCTGACCCATCAGGCGGCCTCACCCAGTTCGCGGACCACGATGGTGATCTCGGAGAACGGCTTTTCAACGCGCGTGGCCCGACCGCGAGCACGCGGCGAGAAGCGCTTCATCACCAGGTTCTTGCCCACATAGGCCTCGGCGACGACCAGCGAGTCGATGTCGAGGTTGTGGTTGTTCTCGGCGTTGGAGATGGCCGAGTACAGCGCCTTGCGGACGTCCTGAGCGATACGCTTGTGGCTGAACTCGAGCTCGTTCAGAGCGCGCTGGACGTTCAGGCCACGGATGGACTGAGCGACCAGGTTCAGCTTGCGGGCGCTGGTGCGCAGGGTGCGAACCTTGCACATCGCTTCATTGGCCGGCAGGCGGCGAGGTTGTTTAGCTTGGCTCATGGCCTACTTCCTCTTCGCCTTCTTGTCGGCGGCGTGGCCGGGGAAGTTGCGGGTGGGAGCGAACTCACCGAACTTCATGCCGACCATGTCTTCCGACACGGAGACGGGAACGTGCTTCTGGCCGTTGTGCACGCCGAAGGTCAGGCCGACGAATTGCGGCATGATGGTCGAACGGCGCGACCAGGTCTTGATGACGTCCTTGCGGCCCGACGACAGAGCGGCGTCGGCCTTCTTCAGGAGGTACCCGTCGACGAACGGGCCTTTCCAGACGGAGCGGGTCATGGCTTAGCGGCCCTTTTTCGCTTTGTGGCGCGAACGGATGATGAACTTATCCGTGGCCTTGTTGACGCGGGTCTTGGCGCCCTTGGTCGGCTTACCAGCCGGGGTCACCGGGTGACGGCCGCCCGAGGTGCGGCCTTCACCACCGCCGTGCGGGTGGTCGACCGGGTTCATGGCGACGCCGCGGACGTGAGGACGACGGCCCATGTGACGAACGCGCCCGGCCTTGCCGAGGTTTTCGTTCATGTGGTCCGGGTTCGACACGGCGCCGACGGTGGCCATGCAGGTGTCCAGCACCATGCGCAGCTCGCCCGAGTTCAGGCGGATCTGGGCGTAGCCGGCGTCACGACCCACCAGCTGGGCGTAGGCGCCAGCCGAACGCGCGATCTGACCGCCCTTGGCGGGCTTCAGCTCGACGTTGTGGATGATCGTGCCGATCGGCAGGGTGCGCAGCGGCGAGGCGTTGCCCGGCTTCACGTCGACCTTGTCGGCGGTGACGACTTCGTCGCCGGCCTTCAGGCGTTGCGGGGCCAGGATGTAGGCCAGCTCGCCGTCCTGATACTTGATCAGGGCGATGAAGGCGGTGCGGTTCGGGTCGTACTCGAGGCGAACGACCGTGGCCGTGCCTTGCTTACGACGCTTGAAGTCGACCAGACGGTACAGGCGCTTGGCGCCGCCACCGCGGAAACGGACCGCGATGCGGCCGTTGCCGCCGCGACCGCCCGACTTGGTCAGACCTTCGACCAGCTTCTTTTCCGGGCGGCCCTTGTGGAGCTCGCTGCGGTCGATCAGCACCAGGCCGCGCTGGCCGGGGCTGGTCGGGTTAAAGTGCTTCAAGGCCATGTCTTAGAGCCCCGTCGTGATGTCGATCGACTGGCCGTCGGCCAGGGTCACGATGGCTTTTTTGACGTCGGAACGGCGTCCGACGATGCCACGGAAGCGCTTGGTCTTGCCCTTGGTGACCAGGGTGTTGACCTTGGTGACCTTGACCTTGAACAGCTCTTCGACTGCGGCGGCGATTTCGTCCTTCGACGCATCGGCGGCCACGCGGAAGACGACCTTGTTCTGCTCGCTGAGCAGGGTGGCCTTCTCGGTGATCACCGGCGACAGGATCGTGTCGTAGTGGCGGGCGGTAGCGGCCATTACGCGGCTTCCTTCTCAGCGAAACGCGCCGAGATCGCCTCAATCGCGTCCTTGGTCAGGACGAGCGTTTGGCGACGCAGCACGTCGTAGACGTTCAGGCCGGCGTTCGGCAGCACGTCCACGTTCGGAATGTTGCGGGCGGCGAGCTTGAAGTTCGCGTCCACTTCCGGACCGGCGATGACCAGGGCGTTCTTCAGGCCGATCTTGTCGAAGTTGGCGCGCAGGGCGGCCGTCTTCGGGTCGGCCAGAACGGCGCTGTCCAGCACGACCAGCGCGCCGGCCTTGGCCTTCGAGGACAGGGCGTGGCGCAGAGCCATGGCCCGGATCTTCTTCGGCAGGTCGAAAGCGTGGCTGCGGACGACAGGGCCGTGGGCCTTGGCGCCGCCGACGAACTGGGCCGCACGGCGCGAACCGTGACGGGCCGAGCCGGTGCCCTTTTGCTTGTACATCTTCTTGCCCGTACGAGAGACCTCGTTGCGGACCTGAATCTTGTGGTTCCCGGAGCGGCGCTTGGCCAGCTGCCAGGTGACGACGCGCTGCAGGATGTCGCCGCGGATGTCGGCGATGCCAAAGATGGCGTCGTCGAGATCAACGGAGCCGGCCTTGCCGCCGTCCAGTTTGATGACGTCGAGTTTCATTAGCCTTCGCCCTCTTCGGTCGTCGCCGCGGGGGCTTCCTCAGCGGGGGTTTCAGCGGCGGCGGCCGGAGCCTCGCCAGCCTTGCGGAAGGCGCCCGGACGCGGCAGGTCGGCCGGAGCGGCCTTCTTGATCGCGTCGCGAACCTTGACGTAGGAGCCTTCCGAACCGGGGACGGCGCCCTTGACCAGGATCAGGCCGCGCTCGACGTCCACTTTCCAGACGGTGACGTTCAGGGTGGTGACGGTTTCCTGACCCAGGTGACCGGCCATCTTCTTGCCCGGGAACGTGCGGCCCGGATCCTGGCGGTTGCCGGTCGAGCCGTGCGAACGGTGCGAGACCGAGACGCCGTGGGTGGCGCGCAGACCGCCGAAGTTCCAGCGCTTCATGGCGCCGGCGAAACCCTTACCGACGGTGATGCCTTGGATGTCCACCTTCTGGCCGGGAACGTAGTGGTCGGCGGTGAATTCCGCGCCCACATCGATCAGAGCGGCTTCGTCGACGCGGAATTCGGCGACGATGCGCTTGGGCTCGACCGAGTTCTTGGCGAAGTGACCGCGCAGGGCCTTGGAGGTGTTCTTGGGCTTCTTGGCGCCGGCGCCGAGTTGCAGGGCGGTGTAACCGTCCTTTTCCACGGTGCGGTGGCCGGTGACCTGGCAACCGTCCAGCGACAGGACGGTGACCGGCACGTGCTGTCCGGTTTCATCGAAGAAGCGGGTCATGCCCAGCTTCTTGGCGATCACGCCAGTACGATTAGCGGGGAGAGTCATCTGTTCGGCCCTCCTTACAGCTTGATTTCGACGTCGACGCCGGCCGACAGGTCGAGCTTCATCAGCGCGTCCACGGTCTGCGGAGTCGGATCAACGATGTCGAGGACGCGCTTGTGCGTACGGATCTCGAACTGCTCGCGCGACTTCTTGTCGACGTGCGGCGAGCGGTTGACGGTGAATTTCTCGATAAGCGTGGGCAGGGGGATCGGGCCCCGTACCGTCGCACCCGTGCGCTTGGCCGTATTGACGATCTCGCGCGTGGAATGATCCAACACGCGGTGATCGAAGGCCTTGAGCCGGATGCGGATGTTCTGACGATCCATATCGCTCGGTTTCCTAGTGGGCTGCGCCCGCGTCTCGAACCATTTCAAAGACCAACTCGGTCCCCGTGAGGGGTCCGAACGCAGCGTCCGCAAAACAAATTGGCCCGCCCGGTCTCCCGAGAGGGCCTGTGACTGAAAACTGCGCCCCAAAAGGCGCGATCGGCAGTCGTTCGCGAACCGCGTCTAAGCCCGAAGGCTCACAGCCGGTCCAACAGAGGGGGGCTTTTACGTGCGGGAATCGGTTTCGTCAAGCGGTTCGGGACGGGTTTCGAAGGGGTGTTCGCCTCCCCTCGCCCGCCCCTTCCTCCTGGACGTTCCGGAGCGCCAGGACCCGGCCTGGGAGCGCATCACGCCCCGGATGAAGGATCAGGCCTCGACTTCCATCCGGAGGCGGCAGACTTGGTTAGGTCAGCTTCAATATAACGCCGTCATGTGAAGCATGCCCGGAAGATGGCGGAGGATCATGAACACGAGGGCGCATGCGATAGGGACGTTAACTCGCCTCCGCAAGTGTCATAAAACTGCATCAATTCTCTATTGACCGCTCCAGGCGGTCTTGCCGCCCCGGGCGAAGCTCCATAGATCCGCCGCTCCTCGACGGACGGGCGGCCCTCCCCAAACGACCGCCCGCCGATCGAGGCCACACAGTAAGGGGATTACCCACTATGAAGACCCAATTCTTCGCCGCCGCCGCCGTTCTGGCGCTGGCCGTCTCGGCTCCCGCCTTCGCCCAGAACGTCGGCTCGATCGGCGCCGCCGTGAACTACAGCGACGTCAAGGCCACCGGCGTCGACGTCGACGGCACCTCGGTGAAGGTCGACGGCAACGTCGCCATCCCGACCGGCGCCTGGACCGTCACCCTGAACGGCAACGTCTCGGTCAACGACAACGACATCAGCGACGAAACCGTCGCCTCGACCGCCGCTCACGCCACGACCCTGGTCGCCGGCGACACCGTCCGCGTCGGCGGCTTCGCGGCCCTGTCGCGTCCGTCGAACGACACCCTGTGGGCCGTCGGCGGCGAAGCCTCCAAGTACTTCGACAAGGTCACCCTGAACGGCCTGGTCGCCTACGGCCAGTCGAACGACCTGGACGCCGACCTGTACGCCGTGCGCGGCGAAGCCCGCTACTTCGTCTCGGACGACTTCCGCCTGGACGCCGGCGCCGGCTATTCCAAGCTGGACGGCGACGCCAGCAACGAAGCCGACATCTGGGACGTCAACATCGGCGGCGAGTACAAGTTCGCCAACACCGGCTGGTCGACCTTCGGCAAGTACACCCACACCGAGTCCAAGGACCTCGCGGACCTGAACTCGGAAGCCGTGAAGGTTGGCTTCCGCTACACCTTCGGCGGCAGCCTGAAGACCCGCGACCGTTCGGGCGCCGACCTGATCGACGCCGACACCCTGTTCGGCTTCGGCATCCGCTAAGGATCGCCGTTCGCGATCAGCGGACAACGGAACGCCCCGGAGCTTCGGCTCCGGGGCGTTTCACTTTATATATAGGTATGACGCGCGGTTCGCCGAACCTCAGCGCCCGGGCGCGACCAGCCCCTGTTCCACCGGCGCCTCGCGGTCCACCGACAGCACGCCGCCCGCCTCCTTCAGCTCCGCCACCTGGATCACGGTGCGTTGCCCGTAATACGGGTCGGCCTTGGCCTGCGGCTCGTTGGACTGGTGGACGAAGTAGTAGAGGAACGCCCTGCCCCCGCTGACCACCACGTCGGGGTGCTGGCCCTTGGCGGTGTCGGTCGGTTGGGTCCCCGGCTGCTCGAGCAGACGCGTCGGCTGCAGGGTCCAGGTCTCGGCGTCGTCCGAGCGCAGGACGATCAGGCCCTTCCAGGCGTCGGCGACCATCCACCAGGCGTCCTTCCAGCGGAACACCTTGGGCCCCTCGGCGGCCATGTCGACCACCGGCTTGTCGCCGGCGGGCTTCCAATGGACCAGGTCGGGGCTTTCCACCGCCACGATCCGGGCGCCCTTGCGCTCGTCCTTGTACCAGAGGCGATAGCGGTCGCCGATCTTCGCCACGCTGGCGTCGATCACCCGGTCCGAGCCCAGGTCCAGCGTCTCGCCGCAGGTCCAGGCCTTCAGGTCCTTGCTGGTCAGGTGGACGATCCGCGCCGTGGCGCCCGGCTCGTTCCAGCGATGGAAGACACCTGGCACCACGGTCAGCCACATGTGATAGGTCCCGCCCTCGGCATAGAGCTCCGGGGCCCACAGGGTCTGGCCCGTGCAGGTGGCGGGGATCCTCGCCACGCCCCTGTAGCGCCAGGCCTTGCCGTCCCGCGACGTCGCCATGCCGATCGGCGTGGCGTGCACCCAGGCCACGTCCTTGGGGTCGAGGCTCTTCATCGTGGCGCGGCGGTTGGTGTAGAACATCACCCACTCGCGCCGGCCGTGGTCGAACACGATCGACACGTCGGCCGCGCCGTCGGTGACCGGATCGCGATAGAGCGGCTTGGGAGCCGCGGCCTGCGAGACGGCGGGCAGCGCGAGCACGCAAGCCAGAGCCAACACCTGCAGTTTCATGCCGCTTCCCTCGATCCCGACGCGGCCTTACCGCGAGGAACCTGAAAGAGCATTAACTCAGACTATTGTCATCCCGGAAGCCTCGCGGAGGCTGTCCGGGATCCGGGGGGTGGCGCGCTGCGGGGACCCTAGCGGCCGATGATCACCTGCCCCGAGCCGGCGACCGACTTCTGGACCGGCCCGTTGGCCTTGGCGATGCGCACGTCGCCCGAGCCGGCGATGTGCGCTTCGACCGCATCGGCCTCGCCGCCGAAATCGACGTCGCCCGAGCCCATGATGCTGACCTCGACCGACCGCGAGCGGCCGCCGTTGATGGTCACGTCGCCGGAGCCGGCGATGTTGGCCTCGAGCTTGCCATTGACGCTGGCGGCCGTGACGCCGCCCGAGCCGGCAATGTTGATCTCCAGGTCGCCGCCGATTTCCTGGGTCTTCACATCGCCGGAGCCGGCGATGTTGATCTCGGCCGAGCCGGCGCTGCCGGCCTTGGTGTCGCCCGAACCGGCCTGGTTCAGTTCGAACTTGCCCTTGACGTTGGCCACGGTCCAGTCGCCGCAGCCGGCGTTGGAGAGCTCCAGGTGGTCGGTTCGGCCGACGCTGCCGAACACCGCGCCGGCGGCCCCGACCTCGGCGTCCATCGGCACGCGGACCACGATCTGGGGAATGTCCTCCCATTTCACGTCGCCGACGCCGCGCACATGGACCACGGTCTTGCCCATCACCGTGTTGCAGCCGTTGATCCGGTTCCGGCGCAGGCCGCCATCGACCGTCACGTCGGATCCGTTCTGGCGGATGTTCAGCGGCAGGCTCTTGTTGGTGGTCAGGAACTCGACCTTCACGTCGCCGCGCGCCTCGGGCACCACGACCACCCGCGCCACGGCGTCCTTGATCTTCACGGACGGATCGGCGGCGGCGGCTCCGGCGAAGCCCAGGACGGTGGCGGCGGTGGCCAGGAGCAGAAGAGCGCGCATCGGTGTTCCCTCGAAGCAAAGCGTTGTTGAGGGGAAGCTAGCCGCGCCCTTATCGAGAAACGACTTAATTCGAGGTCATGACCCGGTTGTCATGATTGGGCCGCAATCGAAGCGGCGCCACGTCGGGCCCGGCCATCCGCGCCCCTCAGCCCGCATGGGCCGCCAGCCGCACCGGGACCGACTTGTAGGCGGGCGTGCCGCTGCGATGGTCGTGATCCTCCAGCGCGACCAGCACATTGGTCTCGGGATAGTAGGCGGCCAGGCAGCCGCGCGGGATGTCCCGCTCGACCAGGGTGAAGCCGCGCACCGCGCGTCGCCCGGTATCGTCGAACGCCGCCGTCAGGTCGATGCGGTCGCCGGCCTTCAGGCCACGGGCGGCGATGTCGTCGGGATGGGCGAACACCACGTCGCGGCGGCCGAACACGCCGCGATAGCGATCGTTCTGGCCGTAGATGGTGGTGTTGTACTGGTCGTGGCTGCGCAGGGTGGTCAGCAGCAGCACGTCGGCCTGGCCGCGCCGGGCGTCCAGCCCGTCGCGGCGATGGGCCAGGAACTGGGCCTTGCCGCTGGGGGTCTTCCAGACGCGGTCGGACGGCGGCACCGGCAGGCGGAACCCGCCCGGCTGGCGCACGCGCTCATTATAATTGGCGAAGGCCTCGGGGAAGACCGCCTCGATCAGGTCGCGGATCCGGTCGTAGTCGGCGGCCAGGCCGGGCCAGTCGACGATGTCGCCGGGCCCGAACAGCGCCGCCCCGATCCCGGCGATGATGGCCGGTTCGGACTTCAGCTGCGCCGAGGCGGGGGCGTTCAGGCCGCGCGAGGCGTGAACCATCGACATCGAGTCCTCGACCGTCACGGCCTGGCGGCCGCTGGCCTGGACATCGACCTCCGTGCGGCCCAGGCACGGCAGCAGCAGGCTTTCGCCGCCGTGCAGCAGGTGCGTCCGGTTCAGCTTGGTGGCGACGTGGATCGTCAGATCGACTTTGCGGATCGCCGCGAAGGTTCGGGTCGGATCGGGCGCGGCCACCGCGAAATTGCCGCCCAGGCCGAGGAACACGCGGGTCTCGCCGACCTCCATGGCCGCGATGGTCTCGACCACGGTATGGCCGTGCTCGCGCGGCGACTTGAAGGCGAACACCCGGTCCATCGAATCCAGGAACGCCGCCGACGGCTTCTCCCAGATCCCGACGGTGCGGTCGCCCTGGACGTTGGAATGGCCGCGCAGCGGACAGATCCCCGCCCCCGGCCGGCCGATGTTTCCCTTCAGCAGCAGCAGGTTGACCAGCTGCTGAACGGTGCTGGACGAACTGCGGTGCTGGGTCAGGCCCATGCCGTAGCAGAGGATCGTGGCCTTGGCGGCGGCATAGGCCCGGGCCGCCTCCTCGATCTGGACCCGCGTCAGGCCCGAGCCCGCCTCGATCTCGTCCCAGGTCAGGCCCTCGACCACGGCCTTGACCGTCTCGAAGCCTTCGGTGTGCTCGGCGATGAAGGCGCGGTCCAGCACGGTCCCCTGGCTTTCCTCGTCCAGGGCCAGCACGGCCTTCATGATCCCCTGCACCGCCAGGGCGTCGCCGCCGATGGCCACCTGGTAGTAGGCCGAGGCGATCGGGGTCGAGCCCAGCGTCGCCATCTCGACCGGGTCCTGCGGCGCGGCGAACTTCTCCAGCGCCCGTTCCCTCAGCGGATTGAAGGCCAGGATCGTCGCGCCCCGCCGCGAGGCGTCGCGCAGGGTGGTCATCATCCGCGGATGGTTGGTGCCGGGGTTGTGGCCGAAGCTGAGGATCAGGTCGGCATGGTCGAAGTCCTCCAGCGTCACCGAGCCCTTGCCCATGCCGATGGAGTCCGGCAGGCCGACGCTGGTCGGCTCGTGGCACATGTTCGAGCAATCGGGGAAATTGTTGGTTCCCACCCGCCGGCCCAGCAGCTGGAACAGGAACGCCGCCTCGTTGGAAGCCCGGCCGGAGGCGTAGAACTCGGCCTGGTTCGGGTGCTCCAGCCCGCGCAAGGCCTCGGCGGTGCGCGCGAACGCCTCGTCCCAGGCGATGGCGACATAGCGGTCCGTGGCCCGGTCGTAGGCCATGGGATGGGTCAGCCGGCCCAGGTCCTCCAGGGCGTGGTCGCTCCAGGTCAGCAGTTCGGCGACCGTGTGGGCGGCGAACACCTCGGGCGTGGCGCGCTTGGTCGTCGCCTCCCAGGCCACGGCCTTGGCCCCGTTCTCGCAGAACTCGAACGACGAGGTGTGCTTGGGGTCGGGCCAGGCGCAGCCGGGGCAGTCGAAGCCCTCCGGCTGGTTGGCGCGCAGCAGGGTCTTGCCGCCCTCGATCACCGTCTCCTGGTCGCTCAGGGCCCCGGCCACCGCCTTCAGCGCGCCCCAGCCGCCGGCGGCGCTGTCATAGCGATGGATGCCGGGAATGCCCGCGTTCGGCTTGCCGTCGTCGGCCATCACACGAACTCCGGAACGGCGTCGAGCAGGCGCTCGGCATGGGTGAAGACGGTATGGCCGTCGGCCCGGGCCAGGGCCGCCAGGGTGAGGCCGGCCTCCTCGGCCCGGCGGATCGCCAGGTCGGTGGGCGCCGAGACCGCCACCAGGATCGCGCACCCCATCCGCACGGTCTTCTCGACCATCTCGAACGAGCAGCGGCTGGTGACCAGCACGAAGCCGCCCGACGCATCGAACCCCTCGCGCGCCATCGCCCCGGCCAGCTTGTCCAGGGCGTTGTGGCGGCCGACGTCCTCGCGGACCAGGCGCAGCGTCCCCTCCGCGTCCGCGAAGGCCGCCGCGTGGGTGGCGCGGGTCAGGCGGCCCAGGGCCTGGGCGTCGTCCAGGGCGTCGACCGCCCGCTGCACGGCCTGGTGCGAAACCCTGGCGCCGCCCTGCAGGCGCGGCAGCGGCCGCACCGCGTCGGCCAGGCGCTGCACGCCGCACAGCCCGCAGCTGGACCGCCCTTCCAGGGTGCGCGGCCGCGCCTTGCGCTGGATCGCCCCGGGCCTGAGCCTGACATCGGCCAGGATCCCCAGGTCCGTCTCCTTGACCTCGACGCCCAGGATGTCCTCGGCGCAGGCCACCGCCTCGGTCACGGTGAAGCCGCGGGCCAGGTCCTCGACATCGTTCGGGGTGGCCATCAGCACGGTGTGCGGCCGGCCGTCGAACGACAGGCCCACGGCGACCTCCTGGGGCGTGGCGCGGGCGACGGTCTCGGACCCGGCCGCGACGCGCCATTGGACGGCGGAACGGCGTTGGGCGGTGGCTTTCGACATGGCCGGAGTCTACCGCCTCGCCGCCCGCATCTCCAACCCCGAAGCCCTCGATCCGTTCACGACGGCGCGAACATTCAAATTCCGTCGCGTCGGGCGGATGACCGCGCGGCGATCCTGAAGCACTCTAGGGCCATGGCCATCATCGACACCCGCCGCGACCAGATGTTCCCCATCCTCAAGCCGGAGGAGATCGACCGCATCCGCCGGTTCGGCGACCTCGCCCACGCCAAGGCCGGCGCCGTGCTGGCCAAGGCCGGCGAGGTCTCGCCCGGGGTCATGGTGGTGCTGGAGGGCGCCGCGCGGGTCACCCGCCGCGACGCGCTGGACGAAACCCACCTGATCGTCGAGCACGGCCCCGGCGCCTTCATCGGCGAGCTGGCCCAGCTGTCGAACCGCCCGTCCCTGGTCGACGTCCACGCCATGACCGACCTGGAGGTGCTGCGGATCAAGCCCGATCGGCTGCGCGCGGTGCTGATCGCCGAGGCCGAGCTGGGCGAGCGGATCATGCGGGCCCTGATCCTGCGCCGGGTCGGACTCCTGGAAACGGGGGCTGGAGGCCCGGTGATCATCGGCCGCGCCGCCGACGGCGTGGTCATCCGCCTGTCCGGCTTCCTGGGCCGCAACGGCCATCCCTACCGGCACCTGGACCCCGACACCGTCGACTGCGCCAAGGTGCTGATCGAGCGGTTCTCGATCGACGAGGCCGAACTGCCGATCGTGCTCTGCCCCGGCGGCCAGTTGCTGCGCCATCCGTCCAACGCCGAACTGGCCCGCTGCATCGGCATGGTCGGCGATCTGGATCCGGACCACGTCTACGACGTGGCCGTGGTCGGCGCCGGCCCCGCGGGCCTGGCCACGGCGGTCTACGCGGCCTCGGAGGGCCTGTCGGTGCTGGTGCTGGACACCCGGGCGTTCGGCGGCCAGGCCGGGGCCTCGGCGCGGATCGAGAACTATCTGGGCTTCCCCACCGGCGTGTCGGGCATGGCCCTGATGGCCCGCGCCTACAACCAGGCCCAGAAGTTCGGCGCCAACCTGGCCATTCCCGACGAGGTGGCGACGCTCGACTGCGACGGCGAGGCCAGGACGGACGAGGGCCCCGGCGGCTATCACCTGAAGCTGGTCAGCGGCGAGACCACCCAGGCCAGGACCGTGGTGATCGCCAGCGGCGCCCGCTACCGGCGGCTGGATATCGCCAACCTGGACCAGTTCGAGGGCAGCAGCGTCCACTACTGGGCCTCGCCGCTCGAGGCCCGGCTGTGCGCCGGCCAGGAGGTGGCGCTGGTCGGGGCGGGCAACTCGGCCGGCCAGGCGGCGGTCTACCTGGCCAGCCAGGTCAAGAAGGTGTGGCTGGTGATCCGCGGCAAGAGCCTGGACGCCAGCATGTCGCGCTACCTGATCGACCGCATCAAGAGCCTGCCCAATATCGAGATCGTCACCCGCAACGAGATCGTCGCCCTGGAGGGCGAGGACGGCCAGCTGCGCGCCCTTCGGCACCGCGACCTCGACACCGGCGAGGAAGACCGCTGCGAGATCAGCCACCTGTTCCTGTTCATCGGCGCCGCGCCCAACACCGCCTGGCTGAGGGAGTGCCGGGTGGAGCTGGACAACCACGGCTTCGTGCGCACCGGCCAGGACCTGGCCCCCGGCCATCCGTCCCTGCAGACCAGCCGCCACGGCGTGTTCGCGATCGGCGACGTGCGGGCCGGCTCGGTCAAGCGGGTGGCGGCGGCGGTCGGCGAAGGCGCCCAGGTGGTGGCCGCGATCCACGCCTATCTGGCCGAGCCGGTGACGACGGCGTGAAAGTCAGGAAATGATGACGCCCTGGGCGGCGTCGAGGATCGCCGCATACTGACGCGGAAATCGTGCAAGATCCCGCTCGATCTCCGTCCGGCGGCGGTGGAGAAACCCAGGAACCTCGCGCAGGGTCTCCGGATACGGGTCATTGTGCGAATAGAAGAGACAGCCGCCCAGAACCAAGGCGTGCACCTTTTTCCATTGGGCGATGTCGTCCCGCCGAGGCGCCTTGAACTTGCGTGACAGGCCTACCGCCGCGCCGCCGCAATGGGGACAGGCCAGAACGGCTGCGCGCTCGAGAAAGTTGGAAGAAACGGTGCGCTTGAATGACCGCCGGCAACCAAAGCAGGCATAGGGAAAGCTCGCACGCCCCCAACCTTGATACTTCATCCAGGACATCGGCGACGCCTCGTCGTTCTACTTTATGATTATTGTCGACCCGATGAGCGCCGACAACCGGGCGCCCCAAGCGCTGCCTTGCGGTCGCCTCAAAGGCTATGCCTAGTACGTCTCAAATCAACCTGAGGCGCCCATGAAGACCTTGATCCCCACGGGCCTGGCGGCCGCCCTTCTGCTGTCGACGTCGTCGGCCCTGGCCGCCGCGCCGACCTGCCCCACGCCCGACTTCGCCAGACAGGCGCAAGACCTGATCAAGCCCTATCTGGAGGCCGAAAGTTTCAGCGGGTCGATCCTCGTGGCCAAGGACGGGACGCCGATCTGGCGCGAGAGCTTCGGCGCGGCCGACCGCGAGTGGGATGTCGCCAACACCGCCGACACCAAGTTCCGCCTCGGCTCGATCACCAAGCAGTTCACCGCCACGGCGATCCTGCAGCTGGCCGAGCAGGGCAAGCTGTCGGTCGATGATCCGATCTCGAAATACTACGCCGACGCCCCGCCGGCCTGGGCCAAGGTGATGATCAAACACCTGCTGACCCATACCTCCGGCATCCCCAGCTACACCGCCCTGCCCACCTTCTTTGCGAAGGACTCCAAGCTGCCGCTGACGCCCGACGAGATCATCAAGCTGACCCGCGACATGCCGCTCGAGTTCGAGCCGGGCGCGAAATACGCCTACGACAACACCGGCTATATCCTGCTGGGCTACGTGATCGAGAAGGTCTCGGGCGAGACCTACGCCGACTATGTCGGCAAGCACATCTTCGCGCCGCTGGGCATGAAGGACAGCGGCTACGACGTCAGCGGCGTGATCCTGCGCCACCGGGCCTCGGGCTACCAGGGCTCCAAGGACGGCTGGAAGAACGCCGACTATCTGGACATGACCCTGCCCTATGCGGCCGGCTCGCTCTATTCGACGACCGGCGATCTGCTGATCTGGGATCGGGCCCTGACCGAGGGCAAGATCCTGACGCCGGCCTCGCGCCAGGCGATGTTCACCGACTACGGCCACCAATACGGCTTCGGCTGGGGGATCAAACCCGTCGCGGGGCATGAGCAGGTCTCGCACGGCGGCGGCATCAACGGTTTCAGCACCGGCATCAGCCGCTACCCAAAGGACGGCGTCGTCGCCGTGGTGCTGTCCAACTACAACGCCTCGCCGTCCAACAGCATGGCCGAAAAGCTGGCCGGACTGTGCGTGGGAACGTACCAGCCGCCGAAGGTGGTCGCGTTGCCGGCCGCGACGCTCGATCGCTATGCCGGCGCCTACGTCCTGTCGCCGACCTACACTTTTGTCATCCGCCGCCAAGGGGAGCAGCTGATCAGCCAGGGCCCGGACGAGCCGCCTCTTCCGATCTACGCCAGCGCGCCGGGCGAGTTCTTCTCCAAGACCGCCAGCGCTACCTTCAGCTTCATCCAAACCGGTGACGCCCCGGCCACGGCGCTGGTGCTTCACCACGGCGGCAAGGACAAGACCGCGCCGAGGGTGGAGGCGAAGCCTTAGACCTCAAGCCTAGTCCTGCTCGTGAGGCTCCAGGCCCAGCAGCGCCTCGTTATGTTTCCGATACGACTCCGGCATGACGCTTTGGCTTGAACCGTTGTCGAGGCGCCGGAGCATGTTTCGCGCCAGCTCATCGATCAGTTCTTCGCGTTCTCCGTCGGTCGGCTTTTCGGCCAAATGTTCGAGTTCGAGCTTGAGCGCCGACAACAGCGAGGGCGACTCCGCCACGACGCAGATCAGAATCCAGTACTTCCAGATGTCGTCGTCTGTCCGCAGGATCGATCGGATGTGCGGCGCCAGAGGTTCCCCGAGGCTGACCAGAAATGGATGCAAGGCCTGTGCGACAGGCCAATTCAAATCCTGCATCCACTCCAGAAGGGCGGGCAGAATCGGCTCGATGGCGGGATAGCCCTCGGCGGACAGCCGCCTCACGGCATCCACGTCAAGTTTATCCTTGGGCAACAAGCCTTGCAGCGCGTCGTTCATGTGGCCCCATAGCACGGCTTGGCTGAAGATCGGTTCTCCGTGATCGAAACTCCAAAGCAAAAAGGCCCCGGAGTTTCCTCCGGGGCCTTCGCTTGATCAGCTAGGTCGCTGAGATCGATCGATTACTCGACGATCTTGGCCACGACGCCGGCGCCGACGGTGCGGCCGCCTTCACGGATGGCGAAGCGCAGCTTCTCTTCCATGGCGATCGGGGTGATCAGCT
>Ga0102590_1001490_pt1 | contig 34907 bp, 32 predicted proteins | sample AraplaMF_Col_mMF_FD_76859 | JGI IMG/M metagenome (GOLD analysis project Ga0102590, IMG submission 76859) | Arabidopsis root microbial communities from the University of North Carolina, USA - plate scrape MF_Col_mMF | ecosystem: Host-associated > Plants > Roots > Endosphere | place: USA... | reverse complement strand
CGTTATGCAGCGTTTGCAATAGAGCGCGTCTGCAATTAATGTCGTCCGCGGTAAGACGTTGGTGCGCCCGTCTCCGCTCCGAAGGGGCCGGAGAGCCGAGCGGCCCTCATGACGGGGACCTTCGGACAGGTAAGGGACCATCCGTTTCCGTCCCGACGTCGGAACGGGCCCGGCGCATCGCTCTGAGTCATCGGCTCCGACGGCGCCCAAGGCCGAGCGATCAGTTTCACAAGCGTCCCAGAGGCGTTCGCGCTCTGGGCAGTCACCCGAAAGGGCATCCACATGCCGCTCAAGGACATCCTCCCGGGCCGGATCGGCTACGGCGCCGCTCCTCTTGGCAACATGTTCCGCGCCGTCCCCGACGATCAGGCCCGCGCCACCCTTCAGGCCGCCTGGGACCAGGGCATCCGCTACTACGACACGGCCCCGTTCTATGGCGCCGGCCTTTCCGAGCTGCGCCTTGGCGAGTTCCTGGACGACAAGCCGCGTGACTCCTATGTGCTGTCCACCAAGGTCGGCCGTGTCATCCTCGACGAACTGGAGGAAGGGGCTCGCGAACTGGGCGAGAAGGGCGGCGTCTTCGAGGACGGCCTGAAGAACAAGATCGTCCACGAATGGACCGCCGAGGCAACCGAGCGTTCCATCGAGGACTCACTGAAGCGTCTGCGCACCGACCGGCTCGACATCGTGTGGGTGCATGACATTGCTCAGGACTTCCACGGTGACCTGTGGCTCCAGAAGTTCGAGGAGGCCCGCACGGGAGCCTTCCGCGTCCTGGACCGTCTTCGTGACGAGGGAGTCATCAAGGCCTGGGGTCTGGGCGTCAACAAGACCGAGCCGATCGAGCTGACGCTGGGACTGGACGAGCCCCGCCCCGACGGGTTCCTCCTCGCCGGCCGCTACACCCTCCTCGACCACGAGCACGCCCTGGAACGCGTTCTCCCCATGGCTCAGGAGGCGGGTGTCGGCATGGTCGTCGGCGGCCCCTACAGCTCGGGAGTCCTCGCCGGTGGCAAGCACTTCGAGTACCAGCCCGCCTCACAGGAGATCCTCGCGAAGGTCGACACCCTGAAGACGCTGGCCGACAAGCACGGAGTGAGCCTCAAGGCCGTGGCCCTGCAGTTCCCCCTGGCCCACCGGGTGACCGCTGCGGTCGTAGCGGGCGCCACCCAGCCGAGTCGCATCGCCGAGGACCGCGCCGCCCTCAACGAGGCGATCCCCGCGGAACTCTGGTCCGACCTGCGCGCCACGCGTCTGGTCTCCGACAAGGCCCCCCTGCCGCACGGCGCCTGATCACGCGTCAGCGCCGCCATCCCACTGCTCAACAGGCAGTACGAGCCAGCATAGGTACTACAGTTACCGGATCCTTGCAGAAAACCCCGGCGTTCACGCCGGGGCTGAATGCATCTCAAGGCCGCTTTGGCGTGCGCTTTACAGTGTTTTTGCTGCTCGATGTGCTGGTGCACGATCCACAATGGTGCTCCGCCACATGATGCGGAGAAGTAGGAGGGTGACCACAGGTGTCCGGGCATGATGGTGCGGTTGATCCGGCCGGTGAATTCCTGCCGTATCCGGCTAGTGGAGACTCCCTTGAGGTCGTTGACCAGCTTTGAGACGCCGACTCGGGCGGGTAGTGCACCAGGAGGTGGACTGATCGGTCCGCCGTTGAACCCTTTCAGGTCCTCCTCGAAGTTCTCGCCGACCTTGCGCATGATCTCTTCGCAGCGTGTGAGCATTTCGTCGTTGAACACCTCGCGCCGGTACTGCGTCACAAAAGCCAAGCGTATGTGCATCGCTGAAACTACCTGCCTGCAGGCCTGTAGTCATTCTGTCCATCCATGAGACCAACTCTAGTAAGGTCTCGGGTGTGCAGCTCCGCTATAACTACCGTGCCTATCCGGACGCGCCGCAGCGCCGTGCGTTGGCGCAGGCGTTCGGGTGTGCCCGGGTGGTCTGGAACGACTGCCTGCGCGACCGTAAGGAAGCGCATGCGGCAGGGCTGCCGTACGTGACGTCGGCCGTGCTGTCCCGGCTGCGTATCACCCAGGCCAAGCGCACCGAGGAACGCGCCTGGCTCGCCGATGTGTCGGCGGTCGTCCTGCAACAGGCTCTGCGGGGCCTGGACATCGCCTACAAGAACTTCTTCGACTCGGTCAGGGGTAAGCGGCAGGGCCGCAAGGTCGGGCCGCCCCGGTACAAGTCGAAGAAGGACACCCGGCAGTCGATCCGCCTGAACACCAACGCCTTCTGCCTGAAGGACGACGGCACGGTGTACTTGGCCAAGGTCGGCAACCTCAAGGTCAGGTGGTCCCGGCGGCTTCCAGCCGTACCCACATCCCTTACTGTCACCAAAGACAGCTGCGGCCGGTATTTCCTCAGTTTCGTCGTGGACACCGAGCCGGACATCCTGCCCGAGGTGGACCACGACACCGGTATCGATCTCGGGCTGTCCGCCTTCGCGGTCCTGTCCGACGGGACGAAGATCCACAGTCCACGCTTCCTGCGCCGGGCGGAGAAGAAGCTCAAGCGCCTTCAGCGGGAGTTGTCCCGCAAGGCCAAGGGATCGAAGAATCGGGCCAAGGCCCGCTTCAAGGTCGCACGCCAGCACGCCAAGGTGGCGGACCGGCGTCGGGACTGGCACCACAAGGCATCCACACAGATCATTCGCGAGAACCAAGCGGTGTTCGTGGAAGACCTTGCGGTGTCCGGTCTCGGGCGTACCCGGCTCGCCAAGTCCGTGCACGACGCGGGATGGTCCGCGTTCGTCGGCATGCTGGAGTACAAGGCAGCTCTGTACGGCCGCACCTTCGCCAAGGTGGACCGGGCCTTCCCCTCCTCTCAAGTCTGCTCGACCTGCGGATACCGGGACGGTCCCAAGCCGCTGCACGTCCGCGAGTGGACGTGCAGCGGGTGCGGCACCGTGCACGACCGCGACCACAACGCAGCTCGCAACGTCCTGTTCGAGGGACGCCGTATCGTCGCCGCCGGACGGGTGGAGACGGCAAACGCCTGTGGAGCGTCGGTAAGACGGGCGCACGTGCCCGCACAGCGCGTTGAAGCAGGAAGCCTCCGGAAGGGTCAGACGACCCAGGCCGGAAGCCCTGGACTTAAGCCCAGGGAGCACGTCAAGCCATCCTGGAAGCGCCCTTCCCGGTGACGGGTTACCCGTGCACCCTGCGTGTCTACGACAACCCAGGTCGACCGGACGGTGCCGAGGTCGTCTGGAGCGGCCGTTTTGTACCTCAGGGCGTCAGTGACGCCGAGGCCGTTGAGTTGTTCACCGGCATCTAGTGTCTCGTGATCCTGTTCATGGAACCTGAGACTTCTGTGATCGTTGAGTCTGGTGTGGATCTCACCTCTGAACAGATGGCGGAACTGCGGGAGTTGGCCGGGTCGCGGGATGTTCCGGCCGATGTGGCGCTTCGCGCACGGATCGTGTTGTGGTCCGGCTTAGGACGCCGGCGCAAGGACATTGCCGAGCTCGCCGGTGTGGCGCCGCTGACGGTGGACCGCTGCAAGGCCCGTTATGCCGAGCGGGGCCTTGCCGGTTTGGAGGAGAAGCGCCGCGGCGGGCCGCGTACCCAGGTGCCGCCGCAGGTGCGGGCCCGGGTGATCGCTTTGACGAGGATGTCCCCGCCGGCGGAATCCGGTCTGTCGCACTGGTCGACGCGGACACTGGCCGACCACCTGAAGCGGCGGGAGGGCATCTCGGTATCGTGGCATTACGTCGCCCGTATCTGGCGTGAGGAGAATCTGAAGCCGCACCGCTCGGGCACCTTCAAGATCTCGAAAGACCCGGCGTTCGCGGAGAAGGTCGCCGATGTCGTCGGCCTGTACCTGGCGCCGCCCGGCGGCGCCGTGGTGCTGTCGGTTGACGAGAAGACGCAGGTACAGGCCCTGGACCGGACCCAGCCGGTGCTGCCGGTGGCGTTCGCGGCCACCGAGAAGCGCACCCACGACTATGTGCGGCACGGCACCACGAACCTGTTCGCCGCGCTGAACGTCACGACCGGTGAAGTGCTGGGCGAGTGCAGGCCGAACCGGAACGGCGCGACCTTCCTGGCGTTCCTGAAGAAGGCCGTCAAGCCGCACGCGGGAAAGGAGATCCATATCGTCCTGGACAACCTCTCCACGCACACCACCCCGGACGTGAAGGCGTGGCTGGCGAAGAACCCGCACGTCCACTTCCATTTCACCCCCGTCGGGTCCTCGTGGTTGAACCAGATCGAGATCTGGTTCGGGATCATCACCCGGCAGTCCATCCGCCGCGGCACGTTCGCCAGCGTCAACGTCCTGGTCAAACAGATCCGCGACTACATCGACTCCTGGAACGAGAACGCGAAACCCTTCACCTGGACCGCCACCACCGACGAGATCCTCGCCAAGGTCCGACTCGTCCAGACCCGCGTGAAGAAACTCGTCAATAACAACGCGAAGTAACACTATTAGGATCACGAGACACTAGCCTCGCCGGGCGCCGTCCCGGCGCCGGACGGGAAGATTCCGCCCCGTCAAGGAGGGCAGAGCGAGGTTTCTTCGCGAGAAACGGCCCTCCGGTGACCCCGATCACTCCCGGAACGTGACGTGAACTGCACTGTGGGACCGCCGGTGTTGATGGTGTGTCGCCGTCGCCGGACAGGAGCCGGCCGGGCGGTCGGCGATTCGGTGAATGGCAATTCACCGGCTAGGGTGAATAGGAATTCACCTCATCTCCACATCGACCGCCGGAGCACCCATGGCCCCGATACCCGTCCCGTCCGATCGTTCCGCACCCCCCTTGGAACCGGTCGGGCGCACGGGACTGCGGGAGCGGATGACGGTCCCCGTGCTGGCCTTCGGCGGAATCCTCATGGCCGTCATGCAGACCGTCGTGGTTCCGTTGCTGCCCGATCTGCCCCGCCTCACCGGCTCGTCCGCCGGCACCGTGTCCTGGATGGTGACCGCCACCCTGCTGTCCGGTGCGGTGCTCACCCCGGTACTCGGGCGTGCGGGAGACATGTACGGCAAGCGGCGCGTGCTGGTGATCGCACTGGCACTGATGACCGCGGGCTCCCTGATGTGCGCGCTGTCGTCCGACATCGGGGTGCTCATCGCGGCCCGGGCGCTCCAGGGCGCTGCGGCAGCGGTCGTCCCGCTGTCCATCAGTATTCTGCGCGACGAACTGCCGCCCGAGCGGACCGGATCCGCGGTCGCCTTCATGAGCTCCACCGTGGGCATCGGCGCGGCACTCGGGCTGCCGCTCGCGGCGCTCGTCATCCAGTACGTCGACTGGCACGCCATGTTCTGGCTGACCAGCGCCCTCGGTGCGCTCGGTCTCTTCCTCGCCTGGTGGGCCGTGCGCGAGTCGCCCGAGCGATCCCCCGGCCGGTTCGACGTCCTCGGTGCGCTCGGTCTTGCCGCGGGTCTCGCCAGTCTGCTGCTGGCCGTCTCGGAAGGCGGTCAGTGGGGCTGGAGCAGCCCCCGGATCGTGGGTCTGTTCGGCGGTTCCGTCGTGATCCTGGCGCTGTGGTGCGTGCAGCAACTGCGCGCCGAGTACCCCCTCGTGGACCTGCGGCTCGCGGCCCGTCCGCGGGTCGCCCTGCCCCACCTCACCGCGCTTCTCGTCGGCTTCGGCTTCTACGCGAACTCCCTGGTGACGGCGCAGCTCGTCCAGGCCCCGAAGGCCACGGGCTACGGGCTCGGGCTGTCGATCGTGGGCAGCGGGCTGTGTCTGCTGCCCGGCGGAGTGATCATGCTGCTGTTCTCGCCGCTCTCGGCCCGGATCTCCACGGCCCGCGGTCCCCGGGTCACCCTGGCCCTCGGTGCGGCGGTGCTCGCCCTCGGATACGCGGTACGCATCGCGGACAGCCATCACCTGTGGATGATCATCGTGGGTGCCTCGATCGTGGCGACCGGTACCACCCTCGCGTACTCCGCGCTGCCCACACTGATCCTGCGTGCCGTACCGGCCGGGCAGACGGCCTCCGCGAACGGTGTGAACGTGCTGATGCGCACCATCGGCCAGGCCACCTGCAGCGCCGCCGTCGCGGCGGTCCTCGTCCGGCACACGAGCCTCGTCGACGGAGCCTCCGTCCCCACCCTGCACGGCTATCTGCTGGCGTTCGCCATGGCGGGTACGGTCGCACTCGTCGCTTGTGCCGCGGCCCTCACCATCCCCGGAGACAATGCTCCCGACGGCGGTGCCCGCCGGCTCCGGCGGCGGACGGCACCGGCCCATGAAGAGGCACTGGAAGGAGCGTGATCACGGTGACCGACGGGCGCGCCGGCGCATCCATGGACCGGATCACCGGGCAGGCGACGGCATCCGCGCACGAGTCGACGGCGACCAGCCGCGATGTCGAGGCCGCGCCCAGGACGCCCGGACCACGCGAGGGCGGTCAGGGCAGGTCACCGGGGCGCCGCGACGCCGGATCCACCAAGTCCGCCATCCTCCGGGCCGCCCGGCACCTCCTCGCCCGGCACGCCCATGGGGACATCACACTGAAGGCGGTCGCCGACCGGGCCGGGGTCAGCCCTCCCCTGATCCTGAAGTACTTCGGCAACAAGGACACGCTCTTCTCGCAGGTCATGTCGTTCGAGGCGGATGTGGCCGCGCTGCTCGACGCACCTCTCCCCGACCTCGGGCGGCACATGGTGCGCCATGTTCTGACGAGCCAGACCGAACAGGGCGCGGACCCGATCCTGCGCATCGTGTTCGCGCCCCTGCACGGTGAACAGGGCGACATCCTGCGCGCCAACTTCCGCTCCCAGGTGAGCGATCGTCTGGCCGCGCGTCTGACCGGACCCGACGGGGGCCTGCGCGCCGAACTCGCGCTGGGATCGCTGCTCGGCCTGGGAGTGATGTTCGGGATCGCACGCGGCACACATCTTCGCGCCACGGACCTCGACGACATCGTCGACCGCTGCGCACCGGCCGTCCAGGCGCACCTGACTCCCTGACCTGACCGCTCTCAGTTCACACCCCGCGGCCGGAACTGGATGCTGATCCGGGGTCCGGTCGCGCGCGTGGACTTGAGGATGGCGTGTTCCCAGGTCCGCTGGCAGGAGCCGCCCATCACGATGAGGTCGCCGTGCCCGAGCGGGCGCCGGATCGTCTCACCGCCGCCGCGTGGGCGCAGAGCCAGGTCGCGTGGCGCACCCACGGAGAGGATGGCGACCATGGTGTCCTCCCGCGCGCCGCGGCCGATCCTGTCCCCGTGCCAGGCCACGCTGTCCTTGCCGTCGCGGTAATAGCAGAGGCCCGCCGTGACGAAGGGTTCCCGCAGTTCGGCGGAGTAATGGGCGGACAGTGCGGTGCGTGCCTCCTCGAGCACGGCGTGCGGGAGTGTCTCGTCGGCGCGGTAGTACGAAAGCAGACGCGGCACGTCGACCATGTGCTCGTACATCTGCCGACGCTCGGCATGCCACGGCACCTCGGCGGCCAGCTTCTCGAACAGGGTGTCGGCCCCGCTCAGCCACCCCGGCAGCAGGTCGATCCAGGCCCCTGCGCCGAGCAGGGTCCTTTGCAGCCCCTTGAGTGAGCCGAGCCGGATGTCGTCGGTCTGATCGAAGAGCGAGCCCTGGAGGTGCATGGCCATAGAGGCAGGGTACCCCTTCATTCGAAAATGTGTTCTGTTATCGACCGCTCCCCGAAGGTCACCCTGTGAGCAGTTGTGTGCCTACGACGTTCAGCAGCGCCAGACGGTCGGCGTCCTCGGTGCCCGGCCGGGCCGTGTAGACCATGATGCGCAGGTCGCTGCCGGCGACGCCGAGGACGTCGCAGTCCAGGGTGAGGGCGCCGACGTGGGGGTGGTCGACGGTCTTGCGGGCGGCTTGGTGTTCCGCGACGGTGCCTGATTCCCACAGATCGTTGAAGCGGGTGCTGCGGCGGCGCAGTTCGGTGATCAGGGACTGCAGGTTCGGGTCGTCGGGGTAGCGGCCGGCGGTGCGGCGCAGGTCGGCGACCTGCGCCGCTTGGAGAGCGCCCCTCGATTCGGGGGTGTGACGTACGCGGCCGTGCGGGTTGAGGAAGTTGCGCCAGACCGCGTTGAGGTCGTTGCCGTGCCATTCCCCCATGAGCGCCGTGTAGAGGGGGTTGGCGAGCAACTGGGTCCAGGCCGCGTCGAAGACGGCGACCGGTGTGCCGGTCAGCCGGTCGAGTATGCGGTGGACGCCGGGGGTGATGTGCCGTGGGATCGTGCCGGGACCCGGTGGGGCGAGGCGTGCCAGCCGGAAGAGGTGGTCCCGTTCGTCATGGGTGAGCCGCAGGGCGCGGGCGAGGGCTTCGACGATCTGGGGTGAGGGGTTGGTGGCGCGTCCTTGTTCCAGCCGGACGATGTAGTCGGCGGAGACCCCGGCCAGCTGGGACAACTCCTCACGGCGCAGTCCGGTGGCGCGCCTGCGCCCGCCTGTGGGCAGACCGACGGCCTCGGGCGAGACCTGATCGCGCCACTGGTGCAGGGCTGCGCCGAGTTCTGTGGTCGCCATGCCCTTGATTGTGGCAAGAGAGGCTCTTGTCTGTCCTGGTACTGCCGTTCCCATGAAGGCGGGTCTACTACCTGATCAGGTGTTTCCCGCCGATCGTGGAGGCATGAACGAAGCACAGGCGCCCGCAGGGCCCGTCGTGGGGTTCATCGGGCCGGGTGACCAGGGTCTGCCCATGGCCACCGCGATCGCCGAGGCGGGATTCCCCCTGCATCTCCGGGTCCGGCGTCCTGCCTCGCTGGACGGCCTCGGCAAGGTCCCCCACCAGCGGCACAACACGGTCGGTGAGCCGGCCGCAGCCTGCGCCATCGTCTGCCCACCTCCCCCGGTAACCCGGGCCGGCCGATGACGTGACGTGGCCGGTCCTGCGCGAACGCCGCAGTCGGGACCGCGGACGGTGCGGGCGGATCGCCCGGACCACCTCCAGCTACGGGAAGGTTCGCCTGCTCCCGGTTCGCCCGGACAGCCTGTTCGCCGTCGGCCCGGCCGGCGGCCGTCCTGCCGATATCCGGCTCGGTGCCTGAGTCGCGGAAGCCGCGGCGCCGGCGACCACCAACTCGGTGACGACCGGCCCGAGGCATGCGCCCAGCGGTGCCGGACCCAAAACCCGAGCTCCACCGGGGCCTCACCAGGCCGCTCCGGCCTGCATCCGAAGGGAAAAGCATCATGAGCAAGCTCGCCCTCGTCACCGGCGCCACCTCCGGCATCGGCAAGGCATTTGCCGAACGCCTCGCCGCGGACGGCCACGACCTGATCATCGTCGGCCGCAACCGGGAGCGCCTCGAGGAGTTCGCCGCCGACCACACCGGTACCAAGGTCCGCACCGTCGTCGCCGACCTGTCCACCGACGACGGCGTCGACACCGTCGCCGAGATCTGTGCCGACGAGCCGCTGACCATGCTCGTGAACAACGCGGGTGTCGCCCACTACATGCCGCTGGCCGAGCTGCCGGCACACAGGGCCCGCGAACTCGTCCACGTCAAGGTCGTCGCGCCCACCATGCTCACCCGTGCCGCGGTCGCCGGCATGCAGGAGCGGGGCGAGGGCGCAATCGTCAACGTGGCCGGGATGATCGCTTTCAGCGGTCCCGCCGACAAGTCCGTCATGCCCCGCCGCGCCGTCTACGCCGGTTCCCTGGCCCACCTCGTCGCCATGTCCCAGACCCTCAGCGCCGAGCTGGAGGACACCGGCGTCCAGGTTCAGGTGCTGTGCCCCGGTGTCGTCGCCACCGAATTCCACACGCGCCAGGGACTCGACATGAGCGTGGTGCCCCGCATGAGCGCCGAGGACGTCGTCACCGCAGGGCTGCGCGGCCTCGAACTCGGCGAGGTCGTCTGCGCACCCGGCGTAGAGGACACCGCTCTCCTCGACGCCGTCTTCAAGGCGGATCTCGACGCCTTCGGCGGACAGAGCCCCGAACTCGCCTCCCGCTACCGGTCCAACTGAACGGTCCGGGGACGCCACGGGGCCCGGTCACACGGCCGGGCACCAACAGGCGGATTCCTCAAGGGATTCGCCGGCCGAGAGTCGGCAGCGGAAGGGGCCCCGCCACCGCGGCGGGGCCCCGGCGGTCAGTGCTCCTTCTGCGGGGTCGCCTCGCTGGGCCGTACGACCACGTATCCCTCGCCCTCCAGCTTCAGCTGGACCGCCTCGCCCGAACCGCCGCGCAGCATCGACCCGATGGACTGCGACCGGTGCAGCGACGTGTGCAGGTGAGCCGTCCAGCCCACCACAGCGTCGGTGTCGACGAAGACCGGATACTGCGACGTGACGGGTATGACGAGCGGATTGCCCTCGCAGATCAGGCCCAGCTTGCCGGACCCGGTGAACACGCTGTTGAACAGGCCGCCGCCGGCGATACCCGCGCCCTTCACGGTCTGGATCCGGTACGACAGGGTCGCGTCGAAGCAGAGCACGTTCCGCCCGTTGACGGTGAACTCGTCGCCCTGCTCGACGTCCACGACGAAACAGTTCTGCGCCTCGTGCGCGAACCACGCCTCGCCCTGGCCGCGCACCGCCATCAGCGGCAGCCCCTCACCGGTGACGGCCCGCTTGAGCATCCCGCCCACGCCCTGACCCTTGCGTTCGAACTGCAGATTCCCGCGGAAGGCGACCATCGCCCCCTGCCGGGCCATCATCTCGCCGTTCACGACGTACCGGATGGACTTGGCGTTCTGCACCGACATGCCGGGCGCGGAGGCCGGCTGGACCATGTGGTCACTGGAAAAGAGGTCACCCTTCATGCGGGCATCCTGTCCCGGAGGGACTCCCTCCGCCAAGATCGCCGATGTCCTGAAACGGCAACAACCCCGACCGGTGCCGGGAGCGCCCGGCGAGAACGGTCCTTCCGCCGCCCCGGCCTGACGAGTTCCTCACAAGTGTTCGTCAGGGTCGGAGCATGATCACAGCAATACGTGTGCCGGCGGGCGTCCTCGCCGTCTCGCTCCTGGTGACCGGGTGCGCACAGGGCGGCCACGCGACGACGCCGCGCGCGGCGGCCGCCGAGGCGGTCCGGCTGACCTCCGTGCCCGCCCCCGCCCGTTCTGCCTCCACCGCGCCGAGCGAACTGCCCGGCCTCGGACCCGGGACCCTGGCCGAGGTCCCCTCCACCGCCCGGCAGGTCGTCGTGGTGACCGGAGAGGGCAAAGACTCCTCCGACGCCACCGTGGTGCTCCACGAGCGCACCGCCTCCGGCTGGCAGGCCGGCCGGGAGTGGCCCGCGCACAACGCCCTCAAGGGCTGGACCAGCCACCACACGGCGGGGGACCTGCACTCGCCGATCGGCGTCTTCTCCCTCACCGACGCAGGTGGACTGCTGCCCGACCCGGGCACCCGGCTGCCGTACGACCACTCGGGCGGCTTCGCGATCGTCGGCACCGGCTTCGAGGGCGAGTCCCTCTCCGGTTCGTTCGACTACGTGGTCGCGATCGACTACAACCGCAAGCCGGGCACCTCGCCGCGTGACTGGACCCGGCCCCTCGGAGCGGGCCGCGGCGGAGGCATCTGGTTCCACGTAGACCACGGCGGTCCCACCCACGCCTGCATCAGTCTGAAGAAGGCCGACATGAGAGCGCTGTTGCGAGCGCTGGATCCCGCCCGGCACCCGGTGGTCGTGATGGGCGACGCGGCGTCGCTCGCGCGCTGAAGCCTCGGCCGGGCGGCCCTGCACAAGGAGGTGAGGCGTACGTCAGCGTGTGGGAAGCCGCTCTCGCCGGCCCCTGTGCGGAACGCCGTACCCGGGGTCTGCCGTTCGGATCATGCCGGCGTCGATCGAAAGGCGCGGTCGCTCCCGGCCGACCTGATCCGGACGGCGGACCCTAGCATCGGCTGCGTGCGCGCATATGTAAGGGTCGTGGACGACGACAAGCAGCAGGCCGAGCCCATACGCCCAACGCGGCCACGGGAGCGGCAGACCGCGACCGTGGTCCACGGGGGTTCGGCGGCACGCGACGGGGCGGAGGCCGGTCCCTTCCCCTCGGTGCCACCCGCGTTCCGTGGCGGCCGTTCCCGCGGTGGGGACCTCCGGTGAGCCGGGACCTTCCGCTGCGCAAGAGCCTGCTCGTCCGGCTGATGGTGACCTCGGTGCTGGTCGCCGTCTGTTCGGTGGCGGCGACGGCGTGGCTGGCCGTGCAGACGACGACCCGGGCCATTCAGGAGGAGCAGGGGCAGGTACTCGCCGACGACACGGAGATCCTGCGGGAACTGAGCGGATACGCCGCCACCCACGCGGACTGGTCAGACGTGGGCAGGACCCTCCACACGCTGTCGGTGCGCACGGGGCGGCGCATCGCCCTGACGACGACGGAACGCGTGCCCGTCGCCGACTCCGCGTCCCGCCCCACCCCTCTGCCGCCCCGGGCCTCGGCCGTCGTGGACCCCTTGCGCACCGACACCTACTCGGAGCCCGGGGCACAGCTCAGCGGGATCGACCCCCGGGCCGTCGGACCCTTTCGGCTCACATCGAAGGAGCGGGCCCGGGTACACGCCCTCGCCCTGGTACGGCAGAAGTGCTTCCGTCGCGCGGGGTTCGAGACCACGGTGAAGACCTTGCCGAGCGGCCGGTCCGTGCTGACCGGTGAGGAGGCCGCGTCGGGCGACGGCTACGTCTCGTCCGAGTGCACCGACGGAAAGCTCAACACCCCCATGCCCGCCGAGCACAGGGCGCTGGCCGTCCTGACCGACCTGACGCAGGCATGCCTGGCGCGCACGGAGGCGCACCCGCCGCAGGTGTTCCTCTCGGTGGGCTTCTCCGTCAAGGGCGTCGAGCCCGACTACATCCGGGGCGGAAAGACCAGGACGGGACATCCCACGGCCGCCGACGCATCGACGGACAACTGCGTCATCGACTCCCGCAGGCGGCAGCTCGACCCCTACGTCGCCCCCGTGGCCGATCTCTTCCTGGGCAACGGCACCCTGCCGCGGTTCGACATGTCCTCCGGCAACAAGGCCAAGGTCGTCGGCGTCACCGGACTCGTGCTCGTGCTGACGGTGACCGTGACCGCGGTGGTCGCCACCCGGCTCGTACGGCCGCTGCGGGCCCTCACCCATGCCGCACAGCAGCCGCCGGAGCAGCACGTCCGGGTCCCCGTCACCACCCGGGACGAGACCGGCATCCTCGCCGAGGCGTTCAACGCGCTGACCGAACGCAGGGAGCGTCTGGAGGCGCAGCGCAAGGCGCTCGTCCACGACGTCGCCCATGAACTGCGCACTCCGCTCACCAACATCCGGGGCTGGCTGGAGGTGACACGCGATGGCGTCGTCGACCCGGACCCCGAACTGCTGGCCTCGCTCCACGAGGAGGCTCTGGTCCTTCAGCGTGTCATCGACGACCTGCAGGACCTGGCGGCCGCCGACGCCGGAACCCTGCGACTGCACCACGAACCCGTACGCGCGGACGACTTGCTCGCGCAGGTCGCCGCCGCGCACCGGGTCGCCGCCGACTCCGGAGGCGTCCACCTGGTCACCACCGTGGACGGCTGCCCGTGGCTGGACGCAGATCCGGTCCGCATGCGGCAGGCGGTCGGGAATCTGGTGTCCAACGCGATCCGCCACACCCCCGCCGACGGCACGATCACGCTCTCAGCGCGGGCCGACGGCGACCGGGTGGTCATCGAGGTGGCCGACACCGGCACCGGCATCGCGGCGCAGGATCTGCCGTACGTCTTCGACCGGTTCTGGCGCGCGGAGAAGTCCCGCAGCAGACGAACCGGCGGAAGCGGCCTCGGTCTGCCCATCGTTCGTCAACTCGCCGCCGCTCACGGCGGTACCGTCACCGCCGCGTCCGAGAAGGGCGTCGGTTCGGTCTTCACCCTGGTACTGCCCGGGATGGCGGCACCGGAGGACGGCTGAGACGTCAACAGCGCGGTACCCACTTCGCGTTGCGAAAGCTGATCGTCCCCGAAGAGGGGAACGATGTCCTCGGAGTCTCTATGCGGAGGACGGGAACGGATGACGGTGCTCGGTGTCGACATCGGTACGTCCAGCAGCAAAGGCGTGCTGGTCGGTGGGGACGGTACGGTTCTGGGCACCGCCGTGCGCCCGCATGCGGTAAGTCGGCCCCGGCCCGGCCACGTCGAGATGGACGCACGTGTCTGGTGGGACGAATTCATCGCGATGGCCCGCGAGTTGGTGACGCCGGGCACCCTCGTCGACGCGGTCGGCGTCAGTGGCATGGGCCCCTGCGTCGCCCTGGCCGACGAGACGGACGCACCGCTGCACCCGGCCGTCCTGTACGGCGTCGACACCCGTGCCACCGCCCAGATCGCCCGGCTCGACGCCGAACTGGGCCGCGATGCCGTGCTCGGGCGCTGCGGTTCCCTGCTGTCCACCCAGGCGGTCGGCCCCAAGATCGTCTGGCTGGCCGAGCACCGCCCCGACGTCACCGCCCGTGCCCGGCGGCTGTACATGCCGAGCTCCTATCTCGTGCGGCAGCTCACCGGTGTCTACGTCCTCGACCACCACTCGGCCAGCCAGTCCGTGCCGCTGTACGACTCCCTGGGCCAGGAGTGGTACCGCCCCTGGGCGCGACGCATCGCGCCGGACATCGAACTGCCGCCCCTGCGCTGGCCGGGAGAGATCGCCGGCCGTGTCACCGCCGAGGCGTCCACCGCCACCGGGCTGCCCATCGGGGTTCCTGTCGTCACCGGCACCATCGACGCCTGGTCGGAGGCGCTGAGTGTGGGCGCCCAGGGCACCGGCGACCTGATGCTCATGTACGGCAGCACCATGTTCCTGATCAACACGGTGTCGGAGCGGCTGCTGGTGCCCCAACTGTGGAGCACCGTGGGGGCCTTGCCCGGAACGCGCAGTCTGGCGGGCGGCATGGCGACATCGGGGGTGATCACGGACTGGCTGCGGGACCTGCTCGGCGTCCCCGACCATCACGCGTTGCTCGCCGAGGCCGAGGCGTCCGGCCCGGGCGCGAAGGGCCTGCTGATGCTCCCGTACTTCGCGGGCGAGCGCACCCCGGTCGCCGACCCCGACGCCCGCGGGGTGATCGCGGGTCTGACGGTGGAGCACACCCGAGGTGATCTGTACCGCGCCGCGCTGGAGGCCAGCGCCTACGGCGTGCGGCACAACGTGGAGGCGATGCGTGCGGCGGGCGCCGACATCCGCCGGGTCGTCGCCGTCGGCGGGGGCACCCGGGGCGGTCTGTGGACCCGGATCGTCTCCGACGTCACCGGCCTGGAACAGGAGATCAGGACCGTCACGATCGGCGCGAGCTACGGAGCCGCGTTCCTCGCCGCCGCCGCGATCGCGGACGTCGACATCGACACCTGGAATCCGGTGCACGAGCGTGTTGTACCCGATGTGCGCCGGCGGTCCCGGTACGACGACCTGTACGGCCTCTATCTGCGGCTGTACCCGGCGACCCGGGACATCGGCCATGCGCTCGCCCGTCATCAGCGCGCCCTGGCCGAGGACCCACCGCGGTGAGAGCGACGGGACGCACGGCCCCGCCGAGGTCGGTCGAGCGCGCGACGGACCTCGGCGGCGGACCGGCTCAGCCCTTGATCTCGGTCCAGGCCTGGACCCACTTGGCGTACGGCACGCACTTGATGTTCTCACGGCCGTCGAGGCACTGCTCGATCGGCGTCGTCCAGAACGCGATGTCCTTCCAGTAGCCCTCGTCGGTGGCGTGGAAGGTGTCGCAGAAGGCCGGGTCGCTGGTCTCGTCGCAGGACTTGATGTTGGCAGGCGCCTCACCGTAGTACTCGGCGACCTGGGCGTTGACCTTGGGCGAGATGATCCAGTCCATCCACTTGTAGGCGCAGTTGGGGTGCTTGGCCTTGGCGGAGATCATCCAGGTGTCGGACCAGCCGGTGGCGCCCTCCTGCGGAAGCACGGCCTTGACCTTGGCGCCCTCGCTCTCCGCGAGGTTGGCGATGACCTGCCAGGTCGTACCGATCACGGAGTCGCCGCTCTTGAAGGAGGAGATCTCCTTGAGGTAGTCGCTCCAGTACTCGCCGACGTCGGCGTGCTGCTTCTTCAGCAGATCGACGGCCGCGTCGAACTGCTCCTGGTCGAGCGCGTACGGATTCTCGATGTCCAGGCTCGGCCGGGTCTCGCGCAGATAGAGAGCGGCGTCCGCGATGTAGATCGGCGAGTCGTAGGCGGTGACCTGCCCCTTGTACTTCGACGCGTCGTCGAAGACCGCGGACCAGGACATGGGCGAGGGCGACACCTCCTTCGTGTTGTACATCAGCAGGTTCGCGCCACGGCCGTGCGGAATGCCGTACGCCTTGCCGTCGACGGAGTTCCAGCTCTGTTCCTTGAGCCCGAAGAAGACGTCCTCGTAGTTGGGCACCAGATCCGTGTTCACCGGGGCCACCTCGCCGGAGGCGATGAGCCGGAGCGATGCGTCGCCGGACGCGGAGAGCGCGTCGTAGGAGCCCGACTTCATCAGCTTCACCATCTCGTCCGAGCTGGCCGCCACCTTGTTGTGGACCTGGCACCCCGTCCGCTTCTCGAAGGGGGTGACCCAGTCGGCCTTCGGGTCGGAGGAACCGTCCTCCACGTATCCCGCCCAGGAGACCAGATTGACCTGCCCCTCCGTCGGACCGAGCTTCGACTGTGCCTCGATGTCCGGTGGGTTGAAGCCGGACGAGGAGGACGACGTGCTCGACTCGGCGAACATGCCGCAGGCGCCCACGAGGAGCAGGGAGCAGACGGCGGCCGTCGCTTTGAAGGATCTGTACAGGCGCAAGGGAATCTCCACGAAGTGGGGAAGTGGGGGGAATCGGGGGGCAGAGTCGTGACGGCCGATGCCTGGGGGGCGTCGGACGTGCAGGATGCGACCCGGGTCAGGGCGCGGCGGTGCCGTGAACGGCACCCGGTATCGGACGGCGTGGTGACCGAGGTGGTCTTCGTGCGCCGTGGATCAAAGCGGCGTACGAGGGCGTGGCTCCTGGTCGACGGGTGGATCGGCCGATTCACCCGGGGTCCGCTCGGGGACGGGTGGCGTCTCCGGGCGGTCGGCGTGGCCCACACCATACGGAGGGTTGCATGTCGGTTCAACTTCGGTCTGTGGAAAGGGAGTTGACGGAGCGTCAAGATGCGGTGAAGCGATCGAGGCGTATACGGTCGCGGTCATGTCCGACTCCCTGCACCAGCCCGGATCCTCGCCCTGTCTGGTTCCGTACTCCGTGCCGACGGGCACGAGCACGGCCGCGAGAGACGGCGGCCGCCGCACAGGGGCGGCCACGGCGACACTCGACCCGGCCACGGAGGCCGGCGTCGCGGCCCGGGTGCGCCGGACCCTGGAGGCCGTCTTCGACACCGTCGCCCACACCCGGGCCGACACCGCGGCGCTGCTGACCCGGATCGCCGCCCAGGGCCGTGGCCCCGTGAGCGCCGATCTCGCGGCGCTGCGACCGGGCCTTCATCTCCACCTGGCACGGCAGGAGCTGGTCTCCGGTGTCGGATTCATCGCGGCACCGGGGCTGCTCGGTGATGTGCCGGCGTGGCTGGAGTGGTGGCAGACCGGCTCCGACGGTGCCGTACGGCCGCTGATGCTCGATCTGGATCCACGGCAGTCCGCCTACTCCGACTACACGCACTGGGACTGGTTCGCCCTGCCGCGGGACACCGGACGCCGTGCGGTCGCAGGGCCGTACGTCGACTACCTCTGCTCCGACGAGTACAGCCTCACCCTGTCCGCGCCCGTCCATATACGGGGCCGTTTCGCGGGGGTCGCCGCGGCGGACGTGTATCTGCGGCACTTCGAGGCCGCCGTGATTCCCCTTCTTCAGGGGTTGCCCGGCCCGGCCTACCTGGTCAACGCCCGCGGTCGCGTCGCCGCCTCGGCCGACCCGGCCCATCTGGTCGGCTCGCTCACCAAGGGACCCGACTTCGGTGCGCTGCTGGCCGAGGGACGGCCCGGCCGCCACGACGGGCTGCGCCTGGTCCCCTGCGACGACATCCCGCTCGTGCTCGTCGTGGCGGGCGACTGAGCGACGTCCTGTTCTGCCCCACCCGGGGGCGCGCCGAGATCCGGCACGCCGATCACCGGCACCCGAGCCGTGCCCCGACTACCGGCATCACAGGTGGATCGGTGATAGTGAACCCGGAATAAATAGATGTACGAGGCAGTCAGGAAGCCCGTGGACACGAGTGAGAGCACGACCGACGACAAGCCGGCCCCGGACGACGGTGCGCCGGACGAGCAGGAGAGACAGAGCAAGGGCTGGCGCCGCTGGGCGATGGACACCCGGCCGCTGCGCCGCCCGGCCTTTCGCCGCCTGTGGTCCTCGACGATCGTGACGTCCGTCGGCAGCCAGCTCACCGCGGTCGCCGTCCCCAAGCAGATCTACGACATCACGCACTCCTCCGCATGGGTCGGCTATGCGAGCCTCGCCGGTCTGCTGCCCCTGACGGTCTTCGCTCTCTGGGGCGGCGCGATCGCCGACCGGATGGACCGCCGCAAGCTGCTGCTGCTCACCAACCTGGGCCTGGCCGTGACGTCGGTGCTCTTCTGGGTCCAGGCCGCCATCGGCCTCGACTCGGTGCTCACCCTGGTGGTGCTGCTCGCGCTCCAACAGGCCTTCTTCGGCCTCAACTCGCCGGCTCGCAGTGCGTCCATCGCGCGGCTGGTGCCGCCGGAGGAACTCCCGGCGGCCAACGCGCTCGGTTCCACCGTCATGCAGACCGGTCTGGTGGCGGGCCCCCTCCTCGCCGGCGCCCTCATCCCGGTGATCGGGCTGTCCGAGCTCTACCTGATCGACGCCCTGGCCCTGTGCGTGACCTTGTGGGCGGTCGCCCGGCTGCCCGCCATGCCGCCGCTGACCGCGGCGGCGAAGGCCACCACGGGATGGCAGTCGGTAGCGGAGGGATTCCGCTACATCTCGGTCCACAAGGTCCTGCTGCTCTCCTTCCTCGCCGACATCATCGCCATGGTGTTCGGCATGCCCCGCGCGCTGTTCCCGCAGCTCGCCGCCCAGACGTATGCGCCCTACGGCGAAGGCCTGGCGCTCGGTCTGCTCTTCGCGGCGATCCCGATCGGCGCCGTGCTCGGTGGTCTGATGTCCGGCACGTTCTCCCGGGCCCGTCGCCACGGCCTGATGGTCATCGCCGCCGTCATCGCCTGGGGAGCGGCCGTCACCGGCCTCGGGCTCAGCACGAACCTCTGGGTGGCCGTCGCCTTTCTGGCCGCCGCCGGAGTCGCCGACATGGTTTCCATGGTTTTCCGCGGCGCCATTCTGCTGTCCGCGGCGACCGACGAGATGCGCGGCCGAATGCAGGGCGTCTTCACGGTCGTCGTCGCCGGCGGACCGCGCCTGGCGGACGTGCTGCACGGCACGGTCGGCTCGGCCGCCGGCGTCCGTGCGGCCATCGCAGGCGGCGGTCTGATGGTCATCGCGGCCACCCTTGTCCTGGCCCTGGCCACCCCGGCCCTGCGCGAATACCGCATCTGACCGGGCCCCCTCGGCCCGGCCCGTGCAGGGGCGCCCACCAGCACCGGAATTCCCCGAGAAAATCGGAATCAAGATTCCCGGAGAAATTCTCCAGGAGCCTTTCCAATTCAACGGGGGTATGGTCATGGCATGAATACGGCGAGCCTTGTAGTACTGGCTGTATCGCAAGAACAACTCAACGTGTTCCTCGCCTTTATCGGCGGCATGGTGGTAGCCGGAGCGTTGATCTGGGCCGTCCGGCTCGGGATGGACGTAAGGGACCGCGAACCGGCACCCCCCAGCCCCGAGGAGCAGCCCCGTCTGCCCGAGGGCGGAGCGGTCCATGAGGAACGAGAGGTGCGGGAACCCAGAGAGGTGCCGCGCGCGTCGCAGGAGAGCGAACGGCTCATGCCGTACCAGCTCCACCATGCGGCCAGCCAGCGCTGCGAGAACCAGAAGCGCAAGCGGTGGCTGCCGGGGTCCAGCGGCGCGTTCGGCAGCGGAGGCCCCGGTCACGTCTGAACCGCGGCCGGCCGTGGGGCCACGGGCGCCACGGCGGTCACGGCAGATCGGCGGCCGAGTCCTCCGGTGCCAGATCCGGGCGCAGACGCAGCCAGGACGGTTGTCTGAGCAGACCGGACCGAGTGCGGGTGCTGTAGCGGACCTCGCCGACCAGCCTCGGCAGGACCCAGCGGGCATCCGGCACCCTCGGGTCGCGGTCGAAGGGGCAGACGCGCGTTTCGACCGTGCCGAGCAGCCTGGCGAGTTCGGCGCGCTCGGCCTCGGTCCAGCCTGTTCCCACCCGGCCGACATAGTGCAGACGTCCGGCCTCCCGCTGACCCACCAGCAGTGCTCCGGGCAGCCCGGACAGGCGCCCCCGGCCGGGCAGCCAGCCGCCGACGATCACATCCACGGCCCGGACGTTGCGGATCTTGATCCAGGAGCGCGAACGCACACCGGGCTCGTACACCGAGTCCAGCCTCTTGCAGACCAGCCCTTCCAGGCCGCTCTCCCTGGTCGCCTCGAGCGCACGCGCCCCGTGCCCCACGATCGCACCCGGCGTCGACCAGTGCGGTCCGGCCAGCCCGAGCTCCTCCAGCCGGGCCCGGCGGCGCGCGTAGGGAAGCGCGGTGAGGTCACCCCGAAGGAACATCAGGTCGAACAGCACGAGGTGCACGGGAGTGTGTGCCGCACGGCGCGCCGCCAGCGCGGGGGAGTGGGCCAGTCCCATACGGGACTGCAGCCGCTGGAAGTCGCCGTGCCCCCGCTCGTCCGGCGCCACCACCTCGCCGTCCAGTACGGCGGGTGCCGCACCCAGGGCCTCGCCCAGCGGGCCGAGTTCCGGATAGGCGCCGGTGATGATCTCGCCCGACCGGGCGCGCAGCTCGAGGGTGCCGTCGCCCGGGAGGTAGACCACCGCCCGCTGGCCGTCCTGCTTCGTCTCGTAGGCCCACTGGGTGTCCTGCCGCGCGGGCGGCAGGACACCGGGGGTGGCCAGCATGGGGGCGATCAGCGGCAGTCTCACGGGTCAGTTGTGGACGCCTCGGCCCGCCCTCACGCGTGCCGGCCGGGCGATTTCCCCTGAACGGCGCCCTTGTCCGGCACCGCCCGGTCGCTCACCCCCGAGCGGCCTGCGCGATCAGCTCCTGCAACCGCAGTCCGCGCCGCGCGTCCAGCTCCCCGGACACCCCCGTGCGCACGGCCGTGGCGAACTCGCGGCGCAGCACCGGCCACGCATCCTCGTAGTCGAGCCCCGTCGTGTCGTACACCAGCGGGGGCTCGGAGCCGAAGAGCTCGATGTGGGTACCGCCCTCCGGGACGTTCACCGATCCCGACAGGGAGCACTGGCTGACCGCCCCGCCCTCGTGCTCGCAGGTCAATTCGATCCAGCGGCGCGGATCCCCCGCGCTGCGCACCCGCTCGATGGGGCCGATCGCCGCGTCCAGCAGGTCGAGCAGATGAGGGCCGACGTCCAGCAGCGCGCCGTGCTCCAGGCGCCACGGGGTCGCGAAGTCCCCGCCCAGGAAGGCACCGCTCAGTCCGCAGGACCGGGCGCCGGCCACCTCGAGTTTCCGTGCGGCGGCCAGGAAGCGGCGCGCGGCGGGGTGGTAGCGGTTGGACAGGACGAGTTGCGAGACGACGCCCGCCTCCTCGATGGCGTCGGCGAGCCGCCGCGCCGAGGACAGATCCCCTCCGAGGGGCTTCTCCAGCAGCAGGGCCTTGCCCGCCTTCACGGCCCGCAACGCCAGCTCCGCCTGGATCGCGGGAGGAACCGAGAAGGCCACCGCCTCACAGCCCTCGAGAAGTTCGTCGAAATCGGCGGCGACGTCCGCGCCGTAGGGGGCCGCGGTCTCCCGGGCCGCCTCCTCGCGGCGTGCCCACACCGACGTCAGCCGGGTCTCGGGCCCGGCCGCCAGCACGCGCGCGTGCACCGCGCGCGCCCAGGGGCCCGCCCCGACCAGCCCGACCCTCACCGGTTCCCCGGTCCATGGCAGCGAGATGTCCGTCATGGACGGAACTCCATCATGATTCGACGGCCTTGAACAGATGCGTCCCGAGCGTCCGGTGAACCTCGCGAGGCGCAAGGGAACTTGACCGAACCGAGGCGGTCCGCTGGCGCCCCGGCCTCCTAAGCTGACCCGGCAGTGATCAGCCCCCAGCCTCAGGAGCAGCCGTGACGCCATCCCGTCGGCACCCCGTCACACGCACCACCCTCCTGCCCGGACCCGCCGTCGCCACCGTGGTCCCCTTCGCCCTCGCCGCCCTGCTCGCCGGGGCGGGCCCGGCGGCCGCGGGCACCGTCGGGGCGGCGGGCGCGGGCGACCCGTACTTCCCGCTGGAGGGCAACGGCGGTTATGACGTGCGCCACTACGACCTGACCCTCGGCTACGACACCGGCAGCGGCCGTCTCGACGCCACCGCGGTCCTGAGCGCGCGTGCCACACAACGTCTGAGCCGCTTCGACCTCGACCTCAAGGGCCTCAAGGTCACCGGCGTGACCGTCGACCACGTCAAGACGTCCTTCCGTCGCGACGGTCAGGAACTCGTCGTCACGCCACAGCGTGCGCTCGCCCGGGGCCAGGCCTTCCGCATCGCCGTCGCCTACCAGGGCAAGCCCGGTCCCGTCACTGACCCCGACGGCTCGCCCGACGGCTGGATCCCCACCGACGACGGCGCGTTCGTGGCGAACGAGCCGCAGGGAGCCATGACCTGGTTCCCGTCCGACAGCCATCCCACGGACAAGGCGTCGTACGACATCACCATCACGGTGCCGCAAGGGCGGACGGCCGTCTCCAACGGTGTGCTCGTCGGCCGGAGGACGGTGCACGGGCACACCACGTTCCACTGGCGCCAGTCCGAACCGATGGCGGCATACCTGGCCACGGCCACCGTGGGCACGTTCGACGTGGAGAGCTACACCACCCGCGACGGAATCAAGGTCTACAACGCCGTCGATCCGCGTGAGGCGTCCGCGGCGGCCCCCGTGCTCAAGGAACTCCCGTCCGTCCTCGCCTGGGAAAGCAAGCTCTTCGGTCCGTACCCCTTCCGTGCGGCCGGTTCCATCGTGGACAGGGCACCGGACGTCGGCTACGCCCTCGAGACCCAGACCCGGCCCGTCTACGACCGCGCGCCCAGCCTGGGCACGCTCGTCCACGAGAACGCCCACCAGTGGTTCGGGGACTCCGTGAGCCTCACCCGCTGGCAGGACATCTGGCTCAACGAAGGCTTCGCGACCTACGCGGAGTGGCTCTACAGCGAGCAGCACGGCGGCAGGACGGCCCAGCAGACGTTCGACGCCCTGTACGCCCGCCCGGCGAGCGACGACGTGTGGTCCTTCCCGCCCGCCGACCCCGGCAGCGGGGCGCACATCTTCGACAGCCCCGTGTACGACCGCGGTGCCATGGCGCTGCACAAGCTCCGCACGGCCGTCGGCGACGCGACGTTCCTCCGGATCCTGCGTACCTGGGCGGCGCAGAACCGGGGCGGCCATGGAACCACGGCCCAGTTCACCGGCCTCGCCGAGCGGCTGTCGGGCAAGCACCTGGACGCCCTGTTCCACACCTGGCTCGACACGGCGGGCAAGCCGTCGATGCCCTGAACCGGTGCCGCACCAAAGGCACCGTTCGCCCGGCGGCACGGGGACGGTGAGTCAGGCACCGGCCGGCCTGTCCGCCATGGGCTGCGGCGCATGAGCCGGCGCGTCACCGATGCGCCGGACGAAGTCGATGGCCTCGGCATTCCCGTCGAGGCCATCGACGGGGCGGCGCCGTACGGGGACGTCCGGGCGGACCGGCGCTGACTTCGGCGCCCCGGTACGGCGGTGGTCCGACCGCAGGCCCTCGACGCCGACACCTTCGAAGGCCCGCCCGTGCGAGCTCTAGGGTCGCCGGAAGATCGTGATCGAGTGCCCGACGTCGTCGATCGCCCTGCTGCCGCGGATCAGCTGTTCGAGGCGGCCGTCGGCCTTGGCGATCGACGTGTCGGACACGACGAGCAGCCCGTGCACCCGGTCCGGAGAGACCTTGAGCGGGTTGTGCCCGTGGATGCCGTACCAGGAGGGCACACCGCTGCCCTTGTAGACGAGCCAGACGTCACGGGTGCCCGGGTAGCGCTCGCGCAGCCGGTCGGCCAGCCGGCCCAGATCCTGTCCCCAGTCGACGTTCGAGTCGTGCAGCCGCAGGTGCGTCTTCGCGGGACCGCCGAACGCCTCGTTCGAGTACGGCAGGTAGTACGGATACGTGCGCAGCGAACTGAGCGCGACGAACACGACCAGGACGGCCGTCACGGCGTACGCCCACCGCCGCCGCAGCGCCGGCAGACAGGCGGCCGCAACGGCGAGGAACACCGGTACGAAGAGCGCGTAACGCACCCCGAGGTCGCGTGAACCCTGCATGGCCGCGGCCAGCAGCAGCGCCGGGGGAATCAGCACGTAGGGGGCGGCGGCACGCAGCCGTGGCACCGCCGTCATGGCCGCGGCACCGGCGAGCCACAGCACCAGCATGCCGAGCGGCGTCTTCACCAGCAGGGCGGCCGGCAGGTAGTACCAGAGGGAGCCCGTGTAGAGCCGACCGAACAGATACCCGCGCCAGGTGTCGCTCTCGAAGCCGAACTGGATGCGCATTCCGTCGCGGTAGGGGTCGGGGAAGGGCAGCCGGTCGATCAGCAGGGCGCGCAGGCCGTGCACCGTCGGCACGTCCGAAGGGGTCGTCCAGCGCAGTCGCGGGTCGACGACCAGATACGTGGCCCATACGACGCCCACCAGAACCACCCCCACACCGAACGCGGCCGCAAGCGCGCGGACCGTGCGCCGCGCCCTCGGGACTGCGCCCCCCACCGAATGCCAGTACGACCACCCGGCCAGAGCCAGCAGCACGGGGACCGCGGGCAGCGTGCTCATCTTCGTGGCGACCGCCGCGCCCGACGCCACCCCGGCGAGCGCCAGACAGGACAGCGGTCTGTACCGGGCCCGCCACACCATCCATGCGGCCGTCACCACGAAGCCTGCCGCGGGCACGTCGAGCGTGGCCAGCGAACCGTTGGTGATGAGGTCGGGTGAGAACGTGTAGAGCGCGAGTGCCGCCAGACCGCCCATGGAACCGACGAGATCACGGGCGAAGCCGAAGACGGCCAGCCCGAAGAGCAGGGTCACCACCATCACGGGCAGCCGCGCCCAGAACATCACCTGCCACGGGTCGTTGCCCGACTCGTACAGCAGCCGACGGCCCAACTGCCCTTGATCGCCACGGAACCCCGGCTCGAGACGCGGGTGCGCGAAGACCGTGCCACTGGCGATGATGAGCTTGCCGAGCGGCGGATGTTCGGGGTTGAACCGCAGGCTGTGCTCCCGTACGTACACGACCGCCGTGCCCACGTACACGGGCTCGTCGATCGTCGGGGTCTGCCGCACGGCGGTGCTGACCATGGCGAACGCCATCTGCGCCAGCAGTGCGAAGACCGCGAGCACGAGCAGCGGCCGCCGGTGGCGCCGCAGCCGCGTCCAGCGGCCCGGGGCGCACCGCTCCGGAGAGGACGGCCCGGGGCGGGGCGTCCCGGACGGCGCCGGAGGCTCACTGCGCTCGCGCGCAGGGAGCGACTGCTGTTCGTACGTCATCGTCCGCGCCCCCCGGTGTACGTGCGGACCGGGCCGCCCGCGCACCCGGCGCCCATGAATGCTGCCATGTCCTGTGCTACGTCGGCACGGTGGGAGCTTGCTCAATCACGGGTGTGCCGGATCGGCGAAGGAACGGGCGGCCCGGCCGGCCGTCATCGCTCGCAGGGCTGCTCCACGGGCCGTGCGGGCCGGCTGCGTGAGACGACGCGTACACCTCGGGCGTCCACCAGGCGGACCTGCAGCGAACCGCAGGCACAACGGGTCCACAGCGTCCGGCCGTCGGCAGTGCCGTGCCGGGAGAGCATCCGGAACGGCGCCGCGTGATCGGGCCATCCGCAGTACGGGCAGGCCGGGGCTGGGGTGCGAGTCATCACGGACTCCCTTCTGGTGCTTGACCGCAACCATGTCGATGCCACCAGGGTGGGCGCACACCGCCGTTCACGTCCACGTTGACTTGCCGGACACGACCGTGAAGCGTGGGCTTCATGATTGACCTACGCCGACTGCATGTCCTGCGGGCCGTCGCGCACTACGGCACCGTCACCGCCGCGGCGCGTGCCCTGCACTTCACGACGTCCGCCGCATCCCAGCAGATCCGGCAGCTCTCCCGCGAGCTCGGTGTCGAGTTGCTGGAACCGCAGGGTCGGGGCGTACGGCTCACACCCGCCGCCCGTGGACTGCTGGCACACGCCGACGCCATACGGACGCGATGGGAGCAGGCCGAACACGACCTGCGCGCCGACGACGGGGAACTTGCCGGAGTGCTGCGGGTGAGCGGATTCCCGGTGGCCGTCTCGGAGCTCCTCGCCCCGATGGCGGCCCGCATGCGCGACAACCATCCCCGCCTGTCCGTGCAGATCCGGGAAGCGGGGCTCCCGGAGGCCTTCGATCTGCTCTTCGAGGGGGAGACGGACCTCGCCGTCGTGGAGGTGACGCCGCACAATCCGCCCCGCGGTGACGTCCGCTTCGAGCAGGAGCCGCTGATGGACGACCCGTTCGACCTCGTCGTGCCGGACGGTCACGAGCTGGCGGGCCGCGAGTGCGTCGATCTCGCGGAGGCGGCTCTGGAGCCCTGGATCGCCCCGGTTGCGGACAGCCCGTGCCGGCCGCATGTGGTCTCCGCCTGCGCTGCGGCCGGATTCACGCCGGACGTCGTCCATCACGCGCTCGACTGGAACGTCGCAGCCCATCTCGTCGCCCATGGACTCGGGGTCGCCCTGATACCACGCCTGGCCCGGCTGCCGCCGCACCTCGAGCTCACCCGCGTCCGCTGCGCCGGTGACCCGCACCGCAAGTTCCTCACCTGCGTACGCGCCGGGGGAACGGTCCGACCGGCCGTCGCCGCGGCTCTCGCCCAGGTGCGTGAACTCGCGGCCGCGTCGGTCGGCGGGTCCATGGCTTCGGCCGGCTCGCAGTAGTGAGGGGAGACGCGCGGCCGCCGCACGGGGAGGAGTCGATTCCGGAACCGTGGACTCAGCGCCGCGCGCGGACGCGCGGCGGGGCCACGGACGGGCACAACGGGGCCGCGGCGCCGTACCGGGCTGTCAGGGGCGGGCGTACTCCTGTCTGACGACCGCGGCGAGTTGGGCGAGGGCGTCCTGGGCAGCGGTGCGATCGGCGGCGTCGAGCACGGCGAGGGCGTCCGCGGCGGCCTCCCGGACCCGCTGTGACACCTCGTCCAGCGCCGCCATCCGATAGGCGACCGTGCGCCGCGCGGCACGCTCCTCGGGAGTGACCCCCGTGGGCCCGCTGCGCGGGAAGACGGCGGCCTCGTACGCGGCGATGTGCAGGAGCACCCCATGGGCGATCCCGTCGGCATAGCCGCGCATCCCGGCCTCACGCCGGGCCGCCTCGAAGTGCGTCCACGCACGTCGGCGCAGGAAAAGGGCGCCGAGCGCGCCCGCCGCGCCGGCACCGGCCGCGGTGAGGAGAGCCAACCCCGCACCGCCGAAGAGCGCGCCGATCAGCGCCCCGCTCGCGGTGGTCAGGCACACTAGTCCGCTGACGAGCAGCAGCAGAGCACGGGCGGGCGTGATCGTGGTCATGAACGTGCAGTGTGCCAGCCGTCACTGTGGCATGCGGCCCGGGCACCGGCTCCGGGCGTGTGATGGACGTGATGTGTGACACGTGCGGGATCGTGGTGCTGCGGCCGGACGGTGGATCCATGCTGCGCACGGCTTGATCGGTGATCAAGCGTGGCATATCCGCTGGCCACGTGGTGTTCCGTGCATTTGACACTTTGTTGCGTGCGCGGATAGGAAGCTAGGCGCGGAAGTGGAGAGGTGGACTGTGCGCGAGCCCAATGTGATCGGCGACTGGCAGGAATGCGCAGACGAGCATGCCGGTCTGCGTGTCCGCGTCTCCGGTCTGGAGAGGGCCGAGCCGCCGCGCGGGCGTGACGAGGCCGCCGAAGGCCTGGCCTATTTCCGCTTCCGGGTGACCGTGGAGAACCGCATGGGGGAACCTGCCGGAATCCACCTCGAGGACGGCCAACTCGACATCCGGATCGGCCCCGACGGCGAGAGCGCGTTCCTCGACTGGCGCAACTCGCAATTCATCGAGGGCTTCGATCTGTATCCGCTGCGCCGGGCGACCGCCGTCCTGTACGCGGCCGCCCCGGAACCGCTGCTGAATCTCGTCGACATCCAGGTGCAGTTGAAGGCGGACGACGACTGGGCCGACCGGTATCTGTGGTCCGGAGACATGACCGCGTCGGACGGCGAGCCCGGTGTTCCCGCACGGAACGACAGCGTGTCGGAGAGCCTGGCCGGCCAGATCACCGCGTTTTTGCGTGAGCAGGCCGAACGGGGCCAGAACTGAGTCGTCGGCCGGTGCGCGGCTAGTCGCCACGATGCCGCCAGTACCACACCGCGCCTGCGGCGAGGGCGAACAGGAGGATCAGCGGCACGATCAGGCCGGGGATACGGGCTGGGCTCATGAAGTCGCTCGAAAGGTGGGGCGGCTGTACGGATGTGCGATGGGTGCCATGGCGTGATGGTGCCCTGCTCGATGGCTTGAAGCCATCCGTTCGACGTCTGGATCTCTGTACGAGTGTGGTCCCGGCGTCCGGTCTCGCCGTGGATGTCCGTCACTCGCGGTAGACGGTGAGCACGGCACCGTTGATCTCGATCCGCTGCGGGGTGGGACCCTCACCGCGCCGGAGCATGGCGAGACACTGGTCGAAGAGCGCGAGTTCATCCTCGCTGAGCACGGCGGCCGCGAGGTCGAGCAGTTCTCCGATGGAGGTGTCGGTCAGATCGGCCGGAAGCTCACCGGAGAGCAGGACCACGGATTCTCCCGTCGGTCCCTTGACGATGGCGGTGGTGGGGCCGCCGTGTACGAAGAGCAAGGTGTCCCCCAGAGGCCCTGGGGTGTGCGGCTCACGCGCCCAGGCAGGAGGAGAGACTAGCGCCGGATCATGCGTGTTTGGGCGGAAGTGACTTCTTCTACTGCAAGTGGCCCGTGGGGCGGGGGTGCGCCCTTCGTACCGCCGCCGGGGGTCAGGAGTCGCCCGAAGGGCGGTTGAGCAGAGACTCGACCAGCGCCGCGACATGGCGACGGTCCTCGGACGAAAGTCGCTGGACGCTCGCGATGAGGACGTCCACCTCGGGGTCGCCGGGAGCCTCGGGCGTGGGCGCCGACTCGGCCGCGGGGGCGTAGAGATGAATGCCGCACGCCTCCGCCGCGGCCTGGCGGATGGTCTGCAGTGGAATTCCCAGTCCCTGCGCGAGTCCTTCGAGCGTGGCCGGCTGAGGCATACGCGCCATGTGATCGGCGGTCGCCAGATGGTGGACCGTGGAGCGCGGGATGCCTCCGCGGCGGGCGACGTCGCCGTACGACCAGCGCTCGCTGTCCAGCCGGTCACGGATGATCTGCTGCAGTGCGTTGGCCACCGATGGTCACTTCCTGCTCGCCGCCGGGCGGAACTTTTCCGCGTCGGATCATTCTAGGGGCGAGTTGGGTGAGTTACGGAAGGTGTTCTCCTGAACCGCTTGCGTCACCCGCTTTCCAGCCCCTAGTGTCCAATCTCGTTGGACAGCCCGTCCGACAGAGTTGGACGCGATCCGGGGGGACCTGATCGTGTCCGACGGGAACACACCTCGAACCCTGAGGGGGAATCGATCATGATGGATCCTCGTGAGCTCGACGCCGAGTCCGCGGAGCTGCTGCCGGGCCGTGAGGCCCTCGGTCGCCTGAAGTTCAGCTTCGGCAAGACCGTGAACGTCAGCAAGCACATCGCCAATGTCTCCGCCCACAACGAGTCGGCCGCCCTGAACGACCACTCCGCGTGGTCGGTGGCGGACTCGGGCGCCGCCCAGGCCATCAACATCCACCAGTGATCCGGTGTCGCACGGTCCGTCGCCCCGGAACCGTGCGGCACCCGGTACCGCCGCGGCGAAGCATCACCACACCTCCGCCCGCCGCGGCGGTACCACCACCGGGCACCGGTATCCGACGGGATATCACCAACCTCGCCGGGCGGCGGTCCGATTCCGCCCGGCTCCCACACGCTGCCTAACGAAGGTCTTGAGGAAAGGACACGCCATGAGCATGAACGCACACGAGCTGGACGCCGAGTCCGCGGAGCTGCTGCCGGGCCGCGAGGCCCTGGGCCGGCTGAAGTTCAGCTTCGGCAAGACGGTCAACGTCAGCAAGCACGTCGCCAACGTCTCCGCCCACAACGAGTCGGCCGCGCTCAACGACCACTCCTCGTGGTCAGTCGCCCAGTCCGCGGCCTCGCAGTCGATCAACATCAGCCAGTAACCCCGTACGACGAGGGCAAGTTGGGCGGGCCGCACAGGGGGCTGGTGCGGTCCGCCCTACGGGGAGGAAAGCGCTTATGACGCTGCTGGGGGAGAACACCGCGGCTCTCTACGACACCGGCCCGGTGCCGGGTCCCGGGGGGATGCCGGTGACGTACGAGCAGGTCGCCACCGGCGAGCTGACCGTCATCGGTATGGAGAAGCCGATCGTGCCGCGGTTGAGCGCCGGGCTTCGACTGCACGGTGAATACCAGGGGTCCGGGTTCACCGAGCCCAGGTACATCGCCCGTCGGGGGGACGGGCAGGTTGTGCAGTTGTCCCGACTGCTGCACCTGGTGGCGTCGTCGATCGACGGAAGCCGCGACATCGAGACGATCGCCCACCGGGTCAGCGCCCGGTTCGGGCGCGAGGTGAGCGCGGAGAACATCCGCTATCTGATCGAGAACAAGCTGGACCCGCTCGGCGTGACGGTCCCCGAGGGTCTGCGGGACGACCAGATCTCGGCACCCAGGTCGGACCTGCTCCTCGCGCTCAAGGGCCATCGAGTCATCTTCAACGAGCGCCGGGTGGCGAAGATCGCCCGTGCGCTTGCCTGGTTGCACCGCCCTCTCGTGGTGGTGGCCGTGCTCGCCGGTGTCGCCGTCCTGGACGTGTGGCTGTTCGCGTACTTCGGCGCGATCACACCAGTGCTCGAGGTACTCGATCAACCGGTGCTGCTCCTCGTGGTGTTCGTGCTGACGGTGGCCTCGCTCGTCTTCCACGAGTTCGGCCACGCCTCCGCGTGCCGCTACGGCGGTGCCCGGCCGGGCAGCATCGGCTGCGGACTGTTCCTCATCTGGCCCTCGATGTACACGGACGTCACCGACGTCTACCGCATCGGCCGGGGCGGGCGACTGCGCACCGATCTCGGCGGCATCTACTTCAACGTCGTCTTCATGCTGGCGCTGGCGGGTGCCTACGCCCTCACCGGCCAGCCGTTCTTCCTGGCCGCCGTCTATCTGAACCACTTCGAGATCCTCGAACAGCTGATGCCGGCCGTGCGCCTCGATGGCTACTACATCCTCGGCGATCTCGCCGGTGTCCCCGATCTCTACGGCAAGATCAAGCCGATCCTGCTGAGCCTGATCCCGGGAGCCAGGGGCAGCAAGGCCCGGGCCGAGGTCGCCGCGCTCAAGAAGTCGTCCCGGGTCATCGTCGCCACCTGGGTCCTGACGATGGTGCCGCTCATCATCGGCGAACTGGGGTACGCGCTCTGGAACCTGCCGCGTATCACCACCACGATGATCCGGTCGCTGACCGAGCAGATCGTCGGCACGGGCGGTGCCTTCGCCGAGGGGGAGATCGCGGCGGGCCTGATGGGCGTGGTCGGCTGCATCATGCTGCTGTGCCCGATGGCGGGCGTGGTCTATCTGTCGGTGAAGCTCGGCGGACGCCTGTGGCGAGGTGCCGTGAAGTCGACGGACGGCCGGCCCCGGTTGCGCGTGGCCCTGTGCGCGTTGCTCCTGGTCGGACTCGGCGGTCTCAGCTACGCCTGGGTGTCGGGCATGACCCCGGAGCCATTGCCGAAGAAGCCGCCGATCGCTCCGATACTGCAGCCGGGTGTGTCGTCCTCGGCGCCGCCGGCCCGGCGGGCCACGACCCCGGATCCGGACGATGCCGCGCCGTCGGCCGGCGTCCCGAGTGCTTCGGCCGGCACCGCCTCCCCGGAGGCCTCGGACGGTCCTTCGGCCTCGGCGAGCCCGTCGGATTCCGCGAGTGCGCAGCCCAGCGCCCCGAAGTCGCCCCCCGAGGGCACGGTCGGGCAGCCCAGCGGCAGCCCCGAGACGAGCGGCCAGCCCCCGGTCTCCGGGTCGGAAGGCCCCGGATCGGGCTCGCCCTCCGCTTCTGTGCCGTCCGAGAGCCCGACCGCGCCGGAGAGTTCCAGCGAGCCGCCGGTCGACTCGCCCACACCCAGCCCTTCCTGATCACCCCGGGCCCGTCCCGGGGCTGAGCGGACCGGCCCCGGGCCCAGCACCGGGGGCCGAGCCGCCTCCGCCGGTCCGAGAGCGCAGTGCGTCCCCTGTCCTGCGGAACTCCGTCCTACGGCATCACTCAAACGGGAGTCCCACGTGAACCAGCACCGCAAACCCCGTCCACCGTCCGCCCTCTCCCAACGCGCAGTGCGCGTCGGGCTGTTCGCGGCCGGTGCGGCCGGTCTCGCGACGGCCGTGCCCGCACAGGCCGCGACGGCGGCCCCGCGGCACGCCGCGGTCGCCATCGACCAGACCTTCACCCGCGCCGACTTCCGGCAGCACACGCAGACCAAGGACTCCTTCACCGTGCGCCAGCTCGGTACGGTCAGCGCCGCGACCGTGCGCAACCAGGCGAACGCCGTCGGGGTGGGCTGTTCGGTCGACGACCGCTGCCGCTCGGTCGCGCTGTCCTTCCAGATCGTCACGATGGCGGGGGAGCGCACCCATCTGACGGCCGTGAACCGCGGTGACGCGGTCAACAAGTACTGCGACGGCTGCCAGACCCTTGCGGGCGCCTACCAGTTCGTCGTCTCCACGCCGCGCCCCTTCGCCCTGGACGGCGAGGCACGGCGGCGCCTCAACGACATCCACCGGCGGCTGGACGTACTGACCCGCTCCACGCTTCCGGCCGCCGACATCAAGACGCGGGCGGACGCGCTGGCCGCCGAGGTCGACAAGGTGCTCAGCGAAGCGGTCGCGAAGGCGCCCAAGGGCCACGAGCGACCCAGGGTCACCCTCCACCGCCACCTCGACGGCTGGCCCGCCCACTGACCGGGCCCGCCAAGGCCCGTCGTCCCGTGAAGTCCGGGGCGGCGGGCCGCCTTGTGTGCGCCCGGCGGGGTCTGCACCGCGCCGATTGGCCGGAGATCGCCGTACCGGCAGGCGCCCGGAGTACGTACGATGCGATGGCCCCGGCCTTCACAGCTCCTTCACAGGTGGGGACATGCATGTCTGCATGCATGACATGTACATGACGCAACACGGTATCTGATCCAACGCACTGGTCCGCGACGGCCCCGTGCTCACGCGCGGGGCCGCACCCCCCGATACCCGGCGGGGCACACCGCCGGGACACCGTTGCAACGGATGGGAGAACCATGGCTGGTGGAATGCTCCTGAGCGGCGCGATAGCGGCGCTCTTCGCCACCGCACTGCCCGTGCACGACCCGTCGTCCGGGATCGTCGATCCGCCCCCCGACGAGATCGTCATCAAGGTCGCCACGGTGAACGGCTCCGGCTGTCCCCAGGGGACGGCCGCGGTCGCCGTCTCGCCCGACAACACCGCCTTCACGGTGACCTACAGCGACTACCTCGCCCAGGTGGGGGGCAGTGCAGACCCCACGGCGTTCCGCAAGAACTGCCAGCTCAACCTCATCGTCCATGTGCCGCAGGGCTTCACGTACGCCATCGCCAGTGCGGACTACCGCGGATTCGCCTCGCTTCAGCGCGGTGCGTCCAGCACGGAGAAGGCCTCGTACTACTTCCAGGGGTCGCCGAACACGGCGGCCATCACCCACCCGTTCCGCGGTCCGTACGACGACAACTGGCAGGCGACGGACGTCACGGACTGGGCGCAGCTGGTCTGGGCGCCCTGCGGTGTGCAGCGGAACTTCAACATCAACACCGAACTGCGCGTCAGCGCCGGCACTTCGACGCCCGGCAGCACGAGCTTCATGACGATGGACTCCACGGACGGTGACATCAGCACCGTCTACCACCTGGCCTGGAAGGAGTGCCCCGAGTCCTGACCTGCGCGCCGACGGGCCGTCACCGGCTCCTTCCCGCCGGAGCCGGTGACGGTACGGCGGGAGGCGGCCGGGTGCCGAGGCGCACGGGACCGGTCTCGTCCATTTTTGGACCAAGCAGGTTGTTCAAATTTGGAGGAGAGGTTAGCGTGGGGGTCATCCAAAATTGGATGACTCGATCACCGCACTGTCCCGCCCCTCTTCCGCTGGAGAACTCTCATGACCGTCGCCGTCGAAACCGGACTGTGGCAGCTCGACCACACCGCCTCCACCGTCGCCGTGCAGCACAAGACCATGTGGGGGCTGGTCACGGTCAAGGGTTCCTTCAACGCCCTGAGCGGTCAGGGAGAGGTCAAGCCGGACGGCACCGCCCAGGGCACCATCACCCTGGACGCCGCATCGCTCGACACAAAGCACACCAAGCGTGACAAGCACCTGCGCTCCGCGGACTTCTTCGATGTCGACCACCACCCCGAGATCACCTTCGCGGTGCAGCATGCCGAGGCGCGGTCGGACGACACGGCCCAGATCACCGGAGAGCTGACCGTGCGCGGGATCAGCCGGCCGCAGTCCTTCACGGCACGCGTCACGCAGGCGGACGCGGAAGCGGTCACGCTCGAGGCCGAGTTCACCGTGGACCGTGCGGAGTTCGGCATGGGCTGGAACCAGTTGGGCATGCTGCGCGGCCTGACGACGGTCGTCGCCACCCTGCGTCTCACGCGCACGGCGTGACGACGGGGACGGAGTCCCCGTTGCCGTCGTCGTGACCCCGCGGCGGGGCTCCGGCCTCCGACTCCCGCATGGCCGTCCCCCTCCGTCGCTTGCATGATCCCTGGAACGAGGAGTCCTGGGAGGACGACGAGCCCGATGCGGCCGGCTGCCCTTGCGGGAACGAGGAGACGTCGGCCCGGGGCCCCGGA
>Ga0102590_1001485_pt1 | contig 35035 bp, 25 predicted proteins | sample AraplaMF_Col_mMF_FD_76859 | JGI IMG/M metagenome (GOLD analysis project Ga0102590, IMG submission 76859) | Arabidopsis root microbial communities from the University of North Carolina, USA - plate scrape MF_Col_mMF | ecosystem: Host-associated > Plants > Roots > Endosphere | place: USA... | reverse complement strand
CCCTCGCGGATATAAATATCGCGCCCATGCAATTCCAGCGCCGTATATGGTTTTACGCTGCTGATAGTAGGGATATTGCTGCGCACCAGGAAGGTGGGTATCATCTCGAAGATACCGCCAATACCTACTGCAATCAGGCTGAATACCGCCATTTGCACAGGCCTTCTTTCAATCCAGTTATGCCAGTGACCTTTACCGGATACCGGTATCACCCTGGGCAACGGCGCAGCTTCTGCCGCTTCATTAGCTACAAAGCTGCCGCTGCGTACTGTCTTCACCAGGTTCACGATCATCAGGATCAAACCGGATATGTATAAGATCCCACCCAGTCCGCGTAGTGCATACATCGGCACAATAGTGGTCACCGTTTCAAGGAACTGGTATTTCAGCTGCCCTTCTTCTGTAAATTCTTTCCACATCATGCTTTGCGTAAAGGCCGCCCAGTACATCGGCACTACATAGAAGATGATGCCCATAGTGCCCAGCCAGAAATGGGTATTGGCCCATTTACGTGAATACAGCTGTGTAGCAAACAGGCGCGGGATCAGCCAGTACAGGATGCCGAAGGTGAGGAAACCATTCCAGCCCAGGGCGCCAACATGTACATGCGCAATGGTCCAGTCTGTGAAATGGCTCACTGCATTTACATTCTTCAGCGATAGCATCGGCCCTTCAAAAGTGGCCATACCATAACAGGTAAGCGCTACCACAAAAAATTTGAGAATGGCGTCTTCCCTTACCTTGTCCCATGCGCCGCGCAATGTTAAAAGCCCGTTGAGCATACCGCCCCAGGAAGGAGCGATCAGCATGATGGAAAACACGGTGCCCAGCGACTGCGCCCATTCGGGCAATGAAGTATATAACAGGTGATGCGGACCTGCCCAGATATAAATGAAGATCAAGGCCCAGAAGTGAATAATAGACCAGCGATAGGAATAAACAGGACGGTTGGCTGCCTTGGGAACAAAGTAATACATCAGTCCCAGGTAAGGCGTGGTCAGAAAGAATGCCACGGCATTATGACCATACCACCACTGCACCAGCGCATCCTGTACACCGGCATACCAGCTGTAGCTTTTGAACAGCGATACCGGCATTTCAAATGAGTTGACGATATGCAGCATGGCTACCGCCACCCAGGTGCCGATATAGAACCAGATGGCCACATACAGGTGCGCTTCGCGCCGCCGCAATATGGTGCCCAGCATATTGGCGCCAAAGATCACCCATACCACGGTGATGGCTATATCAAAAGGCCATTCCAGCTCGGCATACTCTTTACCGGTAGTATATCCCAGGAATAAGGTAAGGGCGCCGCCCGCAATGATCCCCTGCCAGCCCCAGAAATGCAGCCTGCTCAGCACATCGCTGAACATACGGGCCTTGCACAGGCGTTGCAGGGAATAGTATACGCCCATAAAGATGCCGTTCCCTACAAATGCAAATATCACTGCATTGGTATGTACAGGCCTTAAGCGCCCAAAGGTAGTGGCTGCATAGCCCAGGTTCATTTGCGGAATGGCAAGCGCCAGGGCTGCCCATAAGCCCGCGAGCATCCCTATTAAGCCCCAGAACATAGTGGCGTAGGCAAACCATTTTACAGTGCGGTTGTCATAAGAAAACTTTTCCAGAGACATAGTAATAAATTATGATTGCTTGGTTGTGGTGTCGGGATGATTATTATCAGCAGCTGCGTCATCGAACAGGATACGGTGCGCGGGCGAATAGTGGTCCTCGAACTGCCCGCTTCTTACAGACCATATAAAGGCTGCCAGAAATGTAAGCCCAACTGTAAGGCTGGCCCCGAGCAAGAGAATAATAACGCTCATTGTTATTAGTTTTACTGTACAAATGTATCGTCCCCCGTATAGGGTGACCATGATCATTCTCAACCGCGGAACTGATCTTTGTCATCCGCGATCCGCAAGGCCCTGCGTTGCAGCCTTCTTCCTGCCGCTGCGCTCATTCCCCAGGTGATCAGTATAATGCTCAGGGAGCTGGATGGCATCAATATAGCCGCCACCAGTGGCGATAATGTTCCCTGCACGGCAAAGCACAAACCGCTGATGTTATATACAAGTGAGATGATAAAGCTGATGAGGATGATGTGCTTCCCGCTGCGGCACAGCTGTATAAAATCAGGGAGCAGGGGCAATTGCCCGGCCTCCAGGATCCCATCGCTGGCAGGCGTGAAATTGTTACTGTTCTCTGTAACAGAAATACCGGTATGGCTTTGCAGTAATGCGCCTGCATCATTCAGGCCATCTCCTATCATCAGTACCCGCCGCCCCTGCTGCTGCAAATGCAGGATGTAATCCAGCTTGTCCTGCGGCATCTGCTCAAAGCGCAGGATAGCGCGGGGGCCCATCAGTTCACGGAAAGCAGCTGCCTCCCGGTCATTATCGCCTGACAACAGGCTGAGTGCAAAATGTTCCCTGATCCGGCGAAACAATCCCTGCATACCTTTACGGTAGCCGTTACGCACACTGAAACGGCCATACACGCGGCCGTTCATGTTCAGGTATACTGCACTGCCTTCGTTGGTATCATTGTTGCCTGCGCCTGTAAAATCTGCATTGCCCAGGCGGATGATGTTATTATGTACCTGTCCGCTGATGCCCATGCCTGGTTTACTGACAAAATCCTGCACCGGTGCGGCGCCCGTTCCGCAATAAGCGTATACCATTTTACTCAGCGGGTGGGAAGATTGTGCCGCCAATGCAGCTATAGCTGACCGTTCTGCTGCGCTGAGCGCCTTGCCATAAAAGCTTACTTCCGCACTGTTCCGGGAACTAAGCGTACCCGTTTTATCAAATACAATATGGTCCGTATCAGACAGGCGCTCTATCGCTGCTGCATTGCGGAGATACAGCCGCTGCCCGCTCAGTATACGTAAGATGAATCCATTGGTAAAAGAGGCCGCCAGCAGCAATCCACATGGACAGGCCACTATCAGTATGGCGGTAACGGCAGGCCATATACGGGAAGGATCATGTACCGCCCACCAGGCAGCCGTTATTGCAGCAAGACTCAATACCAGCCAGGCAAAGTAGCGGCCCAGCAGGTGTATAAAAGACGGCGCTTTTACTTTCTCTTCTTTCAGCTCACGGCGGTTCCACAGGCTGGTGAGATAGCTTTGCGCCACTTCTTTTACCGTAAGCAATGTGATGTTGCCTGCCAGCTGATACCCCCCGGCATAAATGATCTCTCCTACGGAGCGGCGTACCGGGGTAGCCTCTCCCGTTACAAAGCTGTAATCGATCAGGGCCTCTCCTTTCACCAGGATCCCATCCGCCGGTATCAGCTCCTGGTGATGGATCAGCAGGGTCTGACCGGTTTTGATATCCGGCAAGGCTACGGGTGTTTCTTTCTCTTCATCAATTACTGTGACGGCTATCGGAAAGTAGGCAGTATAGTCGCGATCAAAAGACAGTCCCTGGTAAGTTTTTTCCTGTAATATCCTGCCGGCCAGCATGAGGAACACGATGCCCGTCATGGAGTCAAAGTAACCAGCACCTGTGCCCATCCATACGTCGCTGACGCTGCGTACGAAAGTCACCAGGATCGCCAGCGCGATAGGCACATCTATATTCAGGAAGCCATGTTTGACGCCACCCCAGCCGGAACGGAAAAACACCTGTGCACTATAAAAGAATACCGGTAATGACAAGGCCAGGTTCAGCCAGCGGAAAAGGCCGGTATCCATGCCGCCCGGACCGGAGAAATATTCCGGAAAACTCAGCAGCATGATATTACCGAAACAGAAACCCGCTACTCCCAATTGATAGATCAGCCGGCGGTTCACTGTTGGTTTATTACCCTGCAGATCCTGCAGGCTGATATAAGGTTCATAACCAATGCTGGTGAGCAGCTCTGTTACCCCGCGAAGAGAAAGCTGTTGATGCAGGAACACCACCTGCGCCTCTTTGCGGGTAAAGTTCACTGAGACCCGCTGTATACCATCGTTCAGGCGCTGCAGGTTTTCCAGCAGCCAGAGGCAGGAGCTGCAATGTATGTTGGGAATATAAAAAGTGATGTGTGTTTGGGTATCGTCGCGGAACCGGATCAGCTGCTGTACTATTTTATCATCTTCCAGGAACGCGAATTTATCTTTACGCACGGCTATACGCTGCGGAATGCCCGGTTGCTCGTTCAGGCGGTAATAGTCGCATAGCTGATGCCCGTTCAGCAGTTCAAACACCAGTTTACAGCCTTCACAGCAGAATGCTTTTTCTTCCTGTACAATAGCGGTGTTGTTACATGCTTCCCCACAATGATAGCAGGTGGTTCCTACGGCTGTCATGGTTATTGTATATACTGCAAAAGTAGCAGCGCGACTGCCGGGCCCGAATGACATTTATCAAAGGCGGGGCTGATATTTATCATCCCGGAAAATGATGAATGTCATACCAAAGAAAAACCGGCCGGTTTGAAAAAAACTAGCGGCCGGTCAGCAGTGTACAAATTGAAGATGTAGGTGAGATTAATTTGGCTAGCCCACAGTCATGGCATAGCTATGGCCGTTCACTGCCACGGCCAGCTCATGCTTGCAGGCTAATTTCTTTCTCCAGCAATGCAGGTTATAAAAAGTTGTTTCAGCAATATTGTGCAGCGCTTCACGTGTAGCAAAAGCCTGGTGTGGGGTGATCAGCACATTGGGCATACGCAGGAGGCGGCATAACAGCTTATCTTCCATTTTGCGGCCCCGCAGGTCATGAAAGAAAATGCCTTTCTCGTGCTCGTATACGTCCATACCAAAATAACCGATATGGCCACTCTCCAGCGCATCCGCCACATCAGCTGTTTTTACGATCGCCCCTCTTGAAACGTTGATCAGCATCACGCCTTTCTTCATCCAGCTGATCACGTCTTTATTGATCATATGTTTGCTTTCTTCATTCAGGCCCGCATGCACAGTGATGATATCTGATTCCCGGCAAAGCGTGGCCAGGTCAGTATATTGTACCCCGTAGCGGTTAGCGAGTTCTTTATTCTTTTTAACATCATATGCCAGTACGCGGCACCCAAAACCATGCAGGATAGCAGCAATGGCCTCCCCTGTTCTGCCTGTTCCTATGATGCCGGCTGTTTTGCGATGCATGTCAAAGCCTATCAGGTTATGCAGGGCAAAATCGTAGTGTTGCACCTGTTTGTGGGCCTGTACCGTTTTACGGTTCAGGGCCATCATCAGGCTTACGGCATGTTCTGCAATGGCGAAAGGAGAATAGGCCGGTACATTGGCCACTTTGATGTTAAGCTGCGCAGCAGCGTGCAGGTCCACATTATCATACCCTGCGGCACGAATAGCCAGGTATCTTACTCCCTGCTGAGCCAGCTGGCTGAGCACGGGCGCCGATGCATCGTCGGCGGTAAAGATGCAAACCGCATCACAATCTTTGGCCAGGCTCGCTGTTTCCAGGCTGAGTGGCTCATTGATCATTACCAGGTCGTGTTCCTTAATATTGGCTTCTTCGAGGTAGGGGCGCTCAAAGTCTTTCATACTGTAGAAAAGTACTCTCATAGCGGATGTGGTTTAGGTATTGCCGGTTCTGTAGATTAGTACAGATAGAGGTTCGTTCGTATAGTGGCCGCATTCAGCTGGGCCAGGCTCCAGTTGATAGTACAGGCCGTCTTCAGCCACAGGTCGCCTCTTCTGGGCATTACCTGGGCGGTAAGGCCCATTGTTTCTTTCAGATCGGACACCAGTTCAGCGGCCGTCCTTCTCTGACTGATATCTAACCAGCCGCAAGTGCCTTCATCCCTTATATCGTCTATCGGGGTTTGGGGGGATACCTTCCTCACAGCCGCGGAAACCTGACCGGCTTCCTGGGCCTGACTGTAAAACTCCAGTTTCAGATACGGGTATACAGCCTGGAATGCGCGCTGTACACTGGCGATGATAGCATTGTCACTGATATAGATCTGCATTTGAAATGATTGATGGTTACAGGTGCAAAGTAACGCCAGTACTGCTCCACCAACAATGAGGACCATCAGTGCTCCACATGATAATCATCATGCGGCCTGATTTTTGAAACCCGCTTTGATACAAATCCATAAAATACTTAACTTTCAGATTGTTGTGGCCTGTTACTGATATACAAAATAACTGTTAAATGTATTCTTCCATCAACGAGCTCGACGATCAGTTTCAGCTATCCATGTTTTCGGCCCTGATGGAAAGGGGAGGCGGCCTGCTGGGCGTGAGAGAGAAAGAGAGTGGCAGGTTGTTGTATCTGAACGAGGCAGGCATGAGGATGCTGGGCAGCACGGATCCCGCCGTGCTGGAAGAACTGCTGCAAAAAAACAAGCTGGGCTTTTGTGACTGGACACTGGAAAGCGGTGTCAGCAGCAATAGTCCCGGCCGGGAGGAACGTGAATGGGTGAACAGTGCCGGCCAGAAACAATGGGGCATTTACGAAAAGATATTATTTAAACATTCCGGTAAGGAATATTGCTTCTTCCGTTTGGGTGACCTTACCTCCGACGGTTATTTCCAGCAAAAGATAGAGAAAGAGTTACAGCGCTTCGGGGCCTTGTTCGACTATGCCAGTATCGGTATACTCGTAGCCAATAAGCGGGGGGAGATCGTCATGGTCAATAATTTTGCGTTGGAACAGTTTGGCTACCGGCGGGAAGAGCTGCTGGGACGGCCCGTAGAACAACTGCTGCCAGCGAAGCTGCGTGAGCGGCATGTGGGGTACCGCGAAGGCTTTATTGGTCAACCCCAGAGCCGGCCGATGGGTATCGGCCTTGACCTCCACGCTGTGGGAAAAGATGGCAAGGAATTCCCGGTAGAGATCAGCCTCAGCCATTACCAGAATGAAGAAGGCACCTTTGTGATCGCCTATATCAACAATATCACCGCCAGGAAACAGGCAGAAGCCAATAATGACCGCCTCAACAATGAGCTGGAGCAGATGGTGGAAGAGCGCACCCTGCAGCTCAGGAAGGCCCTGGAACTGCTGGAAGTATCCACCGAAGAGCTGACGACCGCCCTAGGCAAGGAAAAAGAGCTGAGCGAGCTGAAATCCCGCTTCGTTTCCCTGGCATCGCACGAGTTCCGTACCCCCCTCAGTACCATCCTTTCCTCCGCCTTCCTGGTCAAGCAGTATGCCGGGGAAGAGGAACAGGGCAAACGGAACAAGCATATCCAGCGGATCGTTTCATCCGTGAACCTGCTCACCGATATATTGAACGATTTCCTCTCCGTAGGCCGGATAGAGGAAGGAAAGATCCAGGTGCGGATCATCAGTTTCGATGTGAACGACCTGTTCCAGAATGTGATCCAGGAGATGCAGGGGATCATTAAAGAGGGACAAGATGTGGATTATCTCCATATCGGCTCCGCGGAAGTAACACTGGACCCCGCCCTGCTGAAACATATTATCATGAACCTCCTGGGCAATGCCATCAAATTCTCAGGCAAAGACGCCACCATCCTTCTGCGTACCTACCGCAAAGAGGACGAATTCAAGCTGGTGGTGGCCGATAAAGGCATCGGCATGTCGCAGGAAGACCAGCAACACCTGTTCGAGCGTTTTTTCCGGGGCACCAATGTCAGCAATATACAGGGCACCGGACTTGGCCTCCACATCGTAAGTAAATATAGTGAGCTGATGAACGGCAGTATATCCTGTGAAAGCGAACTGGGTAAAGGCACTACTTTTACCTTAACATTTCCTATAAATAACAAAACTTCCCTTACACACACATGAAAACGATCCTGCTAATTGAAGACAATGAAGATATCCGGGAAAATACAGCAGAAATCCTCGATCTGGCCGGATATAAGGTCCTGACCGCCGAAAACGGTAAAATCGGGGTAGAACTGGCCCTGGAGCACAAACCCGATCTTGTCATCTGTGATATCATGATGCCCGTACTGGATGGCTACGGCGTACTGCACATGCTGCAGCGCAACGATGAAATGAGAGATACCCCTTTCATCTTCCTCACCGCCAAAACAGAAAGAAGCGATTTCCGCAAGGGCATGGAAATGGGCGCCGACGACTACATTACCAAGCCTTTCAGTGGTACCGACCTGCTGCATGCCATTGAAAGCCGCCTTAAAAAGGCTTCCCTGCGGAAACAGGACTTCCCTGCCGACCTGCAGGGCCTCAACAAGCTGATGGAAGCCGCCACCGGGGGAAAAGGCACCCTTAAAGCCCTTTCTGAAGGCCGGAACATCGACAAGTACAAAAAGAAACAGGCCATCTATGTGGAGGGTAACCATCCCACCAGCCTGTTCTACATCCAGAAAGGGAAGGTAAAGATCTTCAAGAAGAATGACGATGGTAAAGAGCTGGTAGTAGACCTGTATAACACCGGCGATTTCCTGGGCTATGTAGCCCTGCTGGAAGGAGGCACCTATAAGGAAACAGCAGAAGCGATGGAGGAAAGTGAGATCGCTGTGATCCCGCGGGAAGACTTCGAAGAGCTGCTGAACCATCAGCAGGATGTGGCGGTACAGTTCATACGCATGCTGGCCCGGAACGTTACGGTAAAAGAGCAGCAGCTATTAGGACTGGCCTACAACTCCCTCCGCAAAAAGGTAGCCGAAGCGCTGGTGAACCTCTATAATAAGTATAACGAACGCAAGGAAACACAGTTCACGATAGACATCAGCCGCGATAACCTGGCCACCATAGCCGGTACCGCTACCGAATCACTGATCCGTACACTGGGCGATTTCAGGGAAGAAAAGCTGATCGATATCAAGGAAGGAACGATTGTCATCCTCAACGAAAAGAAATTATCCAGCATGCTGTACTAGGAAAGCTGCTGGAAGTGAGTGTTCAGATAGCCATTAAATTCTACGCTGAGTTTTTCGAAATTCTCTTTTATGATGATGATCTTTACTTCGAGTTTGCGCTGAACATCTACTATCTTTTTATATTCTCCATTCACGTGAAAATGCTCCTGTTGCAGGTGGTAAAGCTGTTCCCTTACCTCATGCTTCAGAAGGCCCAGCTGTTCGTCCATTTTCAGGAAGCGGTTCTGGAAGTATTCGAGTTCCTCCAGCCTGCTTCTGACGAAATCGCTTTTCAAAATATCAGCCAGCCTGGTTTTGAAATGGATGTTTTCATCTTCCAGGAGGGCCAATTGTTTCCTCCAGCCTTCATTTTCATGTATCAGCTCACCTTTTTCGCCGTTGTTCATTGCTATATTCATAGTTTGTAGCACCAAGTTATACCTCCGTTTTTCAATAAAGCATGACAACGGTCAGCCAGAGTAATGACCGTTGTCAGCATGTCAAAAATTCACTGTTCTATTGGCCCATCGGCCATCCTGGCACGCATTCGCACATAGTAAATCTCTTTTCGGGCCTGTATTTTAACAAATGTACCGGTTGCCCGCCGCTTAAAACAGGACCGCGGTTAGTAAAAGAGCTGATTGTAATCATCCCCCTTCTTCGTAATTTCAAATCAGAAATAGTTCGAAATGGGAGTTTCCAAGACATCATTATTCACGAAACAACAGAATGAAATAGCCCTGATGGCAAAAGCGCTGGCCCACCCCGCACGTATTGCCATTCTCCAATACCTGGTAAAAGTGAACAGCTGCGTATGCGGGGACGTAGTAGAGCAGCTGGGCCTGGCGCAGGCCACTACTTCCCAGCACCTGAAAGAGCTGAAAAAAGCCGGTTTGATCACCGGCACCATAGATGGCGCCAATGTTTGTTATTGTATAGACCCTAAGGCCTGGAAACAATTCCGCCAGGTTTTTGGCGATTTCTTTAAGGATGATGTGAACATGGACCGCAATTGTTGTTAGAACAGATATAAAAATCCCTTTTTCACGTAGTATCGCCAATCATAATTCTACTTACTTTTAAGAGAATGCCATTCGACATTTAACCTAAAATTTCCCACATGAAAAAAGCAACAGAAAAGAAATTGAGCCTTGGCAAGATCAAGATTGCCAGTTTGACCAGACCCAAACAGGACGGTTTTATCAAAACCATTGACACGCTGTGCCAGGGCAATACAACTCCGATATCCGTTTGTCCCTGCATCAGCACCGGTCCTGGTGGCTGTTCCGATCCCTGCTGAGACTGAAATTACATGGATAAAAAAGGGCGTATCGATGCACGATACGCCCTTTTTTTATGCCTTCCCCGGGGCCGTCTGAGGTCAATTCGGCTGAAACCCGCTGTGGATCTATATTAGAATAGGGATATCTGCCCCATATAAGCGGGTTACCTGTGGGTTATAACCAGGATATAAGCACTCTTTATAGATCCCAGATATCCTGGTAAAACCCTGGAAAATAATAGCAGGATCTAAAACATTTTTGCCGCATACTTAATAATTTTTATTCAGTAATTCAATACGATAAGGCATAAAAAAAGACTGTCCGCCGGCGGCGGACAGTCTTTTTGACTTTATCTTAAATGTCCTTATTCTTCGGGTTGCAGCAACAGCTTAAATTTCACGGCCGGATCATCCTTATGCTGGGTATCAAAGATACGGAGCTGGTAATAGTTGCCATGCGCCCAGTCCTGAACGCTGTTGTCATAATAGGGACTGCCGGGATTACCACTCTGGCCGCCGGGGTAAATACCGTATGCTTCCGTGGTGGCGCCTAATTGCACGATCATGCGCCAGGACGGACCATGGTTGATCTTGGTGGCATTGACAACGTGGGTGCCTCCACCGGTGTAGAGGTGCATCGAGCTGAAAGCCGGCAGGGCGCGGGTGAGGTGACGTATATCCGTACCACGGAAACGGCCCCATTCCAGGCGCTGTTGCTTATCCAGCTTTTGGGCAGAATCTGCCACTGCTGCGAAAGTTTCCCGTACCAGGTCGGTCAGGGTCTCTTTTCCCGCCGTATGAATATCATCAATGAAATGCATGGAAGAATCACGGATCAGCCATAAAAGGGAGGCATTATCCGTCGGGTAATCCATCACCAGGCTGTCTTCGCGGTTCATCAGCTCATCGTCCCAGATCCGTTTTTTCAGTCCTTCCCATAGCATAAAGAAGACGGTAGCGCCTTTGCTGTTTGGGGCGTTCTCCAGGTTCCACTCCTGCAGAATCTGGTAATAAGGCTGTTGTGCGGCTGTCAGCGATTGCTTCGGTAAATGCGCGTTCAGCAAAGGCCTTGCGGCCCTGGCAAAAAGGTTGGCATTATCATTCTGCAGCTGCATCATATCCTGGATGGTGATCTGGTTCATGGCAGAGAGGCGCTCATTGATGCGCTTACCGCGGTACAGGTCAAAATTGCCAAAATAGTAATAAGGATAGGAGCTGTCTGTTGGCTGCTGGTTGGCAGAGCTGACAAATCCTCTTTCCGGGTTCTTTACATGCGGGTTCTCTACCTGGGGAATGTACCCCTGCCAGGCAAAGGTGCTGTCGCCACCGGGCAGAATATATTTGCCCTGGTCTTTCCAGCGCAGGGGGAACTGTCCGTTATGCCAGAGGGCTATCTCCCCGGTTTTGGAAGCAAATACAAAATTCTGTGCCGGACAGGTATAATGCTGCAGGGCATCCAGGTACTCTTCATAATTACGGGCCCTGTCCAGCTTCAGGAAAGTGAGGATCTCATTGGAATGATCGTGGGCTTTCCAGCGCAGGGCCAGGAAAGGTTGTCCCGGCACATCGTCATGGAAGGTATTGTCATACATGACGGGGCCCCATACGGTATAGGCTACTGTATCGTAATAAGGCTCCTGGCCTTTTACCTTTATCATTTCCACCCGTTGCGAAGCATCACGGTATTCGCCTTTGAAGAGGTACTGACTGCGGCCATTTCTGAACTTGACGGCGTAATAGTCTTTCACGTCTTCAGAGCCGTTGGTAACGCCCCAGGCAATGTGGTCGTTAAAACCGATGACAACGCCGGGGGCTCCGGGCAGGCTGGCGCCGTATACATTCATGTTGGGCGTGTGCAGCTGCACTTCGTACCAGAGGGAAGGCAGGCTCAGGCCCAGGTGCGGATCGTTACAAAGAATAGGCGCGCCGCTGCGGGTCTTGCTGCCGCCTACGGCCCAGTTATTACTACCATTGTCCGGATCGGGTTTCTCTTCCCTGAAGTCCAGCATGGCGGCGATTTCTTTCAGCGAGCTATCGGTCGGAAGAACGGCATTTTTCACCGGTTTATTAAAGGCAGTGCCTTTGGGGATCACCGGGTCAATGCTGTCGTTACGGTCGGGATACATGTTATCGAAGTCGGACTGCGTAAAGATGTGCCGTGCATTCGTATACTCAAGATCGTTAGCTCCGCCGGTAAGGTCGTAAGACATGTATTTTAAGAGGGCGCCGGTCTTGAGGGCGGTCCAGGGTTCAGGACGGTAATCGAGCAGCTTGTACTCTACCGGCAGCTCGCCGTAAGACAGGCTGTTGATATAAGTATTCACGCCGGCGGTGTAGGCTTCTATCGCTATCCTGGTGGTGCTGTCGCGTAACATTTCGGCAGCGGCTACTTCTGCGGCGTAGCCCATACCCATGCGGCGCTGTCTGCGATCATATTCCAGCAGCTTGGGACCAAGGATCTCGGAGAGACGGCCCTGGGCGGCCAGTGTCTGCAGCTCCATCTGCCAGAGGCGGTCGCGGGCATGCAGGTAGCCCTCTGCAAAGAAGGCATCTGCATCTCTGTCTGCAAAGATGTGGGGCACCATGCGGTCGTCCAGCCATACTTCCACTTTGCCTTTGAGGCCGGGTAAGGATAGTTCGTCATTAAAGTCTTTTCCGATAGGTTCTGCGTTCTGCCAGAATCCTTCCTGGGGGCTGAGGAATTTGCCCAGCGGAGGGGTTGCGCCCCACTGGCGGTTCAATACGCTGATCAGGATGAGGGTAATGGCGGCCGAGATAAGAAAGGGAATAAATCTCATAAGAATATGCTAAGGTGATGAAGTTAGGGGAAAAAAATGAAAAAACGGTTGTCAGTTGACAGTTGTCAGTTGTCAGTGATCTTCGCAATATTCTGACAACTGACAACTGTCAACTGACAACTAATAACTGTGTACACCGGTCTACTTCCTCAACAGTGTTAAAGCTATGAAGCACGATCCTTAGCCGCTCCTCTCCTTTGGGCACGGTGGGATGCAGGATAGGCCGCACATCCAGGCCAGCCTCCTGCAGTGTGGCGGCCTGACGGCGGGTAAATTCATTGCCGGGGGTCAGTACGATCTGGATAGGCGTCTCGCTGGGGAGCACCTCCAGCGGTGCAGTGCTTTGGCGGAAACGGGCGATGAGCGCCGCCAGGTTTTCGCGGGCCTCCTTCATATAGGGGAAGAGGTTATAGCTGGCCATAACGGCCGCAATGGCGGTGGGCGGCAAAGCAGTGGTATAGATGAAGGAACGGGAAAAGTTGATGAGGTAACTGCGCAAGGTAGCTGATCCCAATACGATGGCGCCGTGGCAGCCCAGGGCTTTGCCGAAGGTATGCACACGGGCAAAGCAGGCATCTGCTAAACCCAGGGCCTGTACTAAACCTTCTCCCTGTTGGCCTACCACGCCGGTAGCGTGGGCTTCATCTACGATGAGATGTGCACCGGCTTTTTCGCAGGCATCGGCAATGGCTTTGAGCGGGGACATGTCTCCATCCATAGAATAAACAGATTCTACGGCCACGAATATATTACCGGTGGCGCGATGCAGCTTCTTTTCGAGATCGCCAGCATCGTTGTGTATGAAAGAAAAAGATTGGGCGCGGCTTAAGCGGATGCCATCGCGGATAGAAGCATGGATCAGCTGATCATAGATGACGGTATCTTCTTTCTGCGGCACGCAGGAAAACAATCCTACGTTGGCATCATAACCAGAGTTATAGATCAGGCCTGCGGGTGCTGCATGAAACGCGGCCAGGTTAGTTTCTGCCTCTTCTACCCAGGCGTAGTTGCCTGCCAGTAAACGGGAGCCTGTACTGCCATGCATATAGGGCCTTTCCATGAGCAGGGCGTGCACCGCCTCCTGCATGGAAGCGCTGCGCGCCAGTCCGAGGTAATCATTTGAACAAAGGTCCACCATATGCGGCGGCGGCAGTTTCAGCTCCCTTAAAGCATGTTGTGCTTTGCGCTGTTCCAGTTGCGATAGCAGAAAGTTATCGTTCATTAGCCAAAGCTAAGGAATGTAATGTAATTCCTTAAGAGAGGGCCAAGGCCGGCTGATAAAGCGGGTAATCCGTATACCCTTTTTCTGCGCCGCCGAAATAGCGGGAACGGTCTCCTTCATTCAGGGGCAGTGCATGTTCCAGACGGTATGGCAGATCAGGGTTGGCAATGAAGGGACGGCCAAATGCAATGAGATCTGCCCAGCCGTTTTCCAGGGCTTCCTGCGCTCTTTCCCGGGTATATTTTCCTGCATAGATCAGCGTACCGGTAAAGGCCTTGCGATAAGCCTCTTTGAAGGCTACGGGCATTACAGGCGCATTATCCCAATCGGCTTCAGCGATATGAATATAAGCCACACCGATCTCATTCAGCATTGCGGCAGCTGCGATATAGGTTTCTTCGGGATGATCGTCGATAGCGCCCATGAGGGTAGTCAGCGGCGCCTGTCTTACCCCTACCCTTTCTTTACCGATAGCCCCTGCAACGGCGGTAGCCACTTCTTTCAGAAAGCGCAGGCGGTTTTCCAGCGAACCGCCGTATTCGTCTGTACGCTGGTTGGTTTGTGAATCGATGAACTGTTCTATCAGATAGCCGTTGGCGCCATGTAGCTCCACACCGTCAAAGCCAGCAGCGATGGCGTTGATCGCAGCCTGTTCGTATTCTTTAACGATGGCTTTGATCTCGGTAACCTTGAGCGCTCTTGGCATTGAGTGTTGAATCATTTCACCGGCGCCATTGTGCGGGCCATTGCCTTCCGGGTCTACGAACACTTTCACGCCTTCAGCAAGGATAGCGGAAGGGGCTACCGGCGCTGCGCCGCCCGGCTGCAGGGATGTATGGGATACCCTGCCCACATGCCATAGCTGGGCAAAAATGAGCCCGCCGTTTTCATGCACGGCATCGGTTACTTTCTTCCAGCCCCGGATCTGTTCGGGTGAATAGATACCGGGCGTCCAGGCATAGCCCTGGCCCCGGGGACTGATCTGGGTACCTTCGGAGATGATCAGGCCTGCGCCTGCGCGCTGACCATAGTATGCTGCCATCAGGCTGGTGGCGACTTCTCCCTTCGCTGCTCTTGAGCGGGTCATTGGCGGCATAACGATCCTGTTCTTCAAAGACAGGCCATTCAGTTGATATGATGTGAAAAGCATAAAGTCTGTTTTTACATTGACAAGGCAAAATTAGACCCGTCTCTATTATCAGCATAATTAGAATAGTTTTACTTTTGTATCAGTAAAATGATAGTACATGCTGATCAACCTGGAATGGCTCAGGACCTTTAAAGCGATCTATGAGACGGGCACGCTTACCGGAGCGGCAAAGGCCCTGTATCTTTCGCAACCGGGCGTGAGCCTGCATTTAAGCTCACTGGAAACCTATACGGGATACAAGCTGTTTGACCGCTCCGCCAAGACAATGACGCCTACGGAAAGAGGGAAAGTGTTGTACAATTTCATCGTGGAGCCGATCTGCAAGCTGGAAGCTACAGAACAGCTATTCCACCGCAGCTCCAAGATAGACCGGGCTACCATCAGCATTGGTATGTGCTTTGAAACTTTCCAGTTCACACTGGAACAGCATATCTCCAAACTGCCTTTTAACGTGATCATTAAATTCGGGGAGTACCCGGAAATGCAACAGGACCTGGACAAAGGCCTGCTGGATCTCATCATCACTCCTCAGAAAGGAGCGCAGAAGAACCTGGAATATAAAGCCTTTTCCAAGGAGCGGATCGTATTGGTATGTGGCAGTAAAACGGATATTAAACCGCTGAAAAAACTGCTGAAGGAAAAACAACCTGCAGCCATACAGGACTGGCTGAAACACCAGATATGGTACAGCACCGCTGCAGATATGGAACACCTGAGGAAGTTCTGGCTGCTGAATTTCAAACAGCATCCTGATTTTAAACCCAATTATATTGTACCCAATATCAGTTCTATTGTACGTTGTCTGATCAATGCCGCAGGATTTTCGGTGATTCCCGATTTCCTCTGCAAGGAAGCCATTTCCAGCGGTAAAATGCAGCTGGTATGGGAAGGCGACCCCATTATAGAGAATACGCTCTATTTCGGTACGCGCAAACGCACCATGTATGCTGATGAGATCAGCGCCATACAGCAGATCTTCCTGGAAAAGCCTATATAAAGCTGTCTCCTAATGGATGATCGTCAGCATGGAACGGCGGTTCTCTCTATGTTTGTCTTCATCACAAGGCACACCATCTGCACAAGGATTCACCAGCTCCCTTTCACCAAAGTTCTCATAATAGAGACGGCGGCGTGATATGCCTTTTTTGATCAGGTATTTGATCACGGCATAACAACGAGAAGCCGAGAGGTTCATGTTATAACGATCCGAACCGCGGCTGTCTGCATAAGAACGCACCATCAGTTTCCAGTTGGGATACTGATGCAGCACAACAGCTACCCTGTCTAACAGCACCAAAGATTCTGTGAGCAGTTCCGTGCTGTTATAATCATAATAAAAACGCAGCTGCTCCAGCTTGTCTACAATAGCGCTGTCTGTTTTATCCGGAGGAGCGGCTTGCGCGGTGCTGGTATCAGGCGCCGGTTCTTCTCCAGGATGATCCAGGCGGGTAAGGGTGTAAGGATCTTTTAATTTCTCATCCAGGTGCGTGTCTGTGAATTGGTAGATGTCATCTCCTCCTCCACCGCCACGGCGGTTGGAAGAAAAATATCCTTCGTACCTGTTCCCTTTTACTACAAAGCCCAGGTCATCAGCACCGGAATTAAATGGTGTATGAATATTGCGGGGAGCGCTCCATTGTGCGCCGCTTCCTTCTGCACGGAAAATATCAAAACCGCCCATGCCCGGGTGGCCCTTGCTGGAGAAATAAAGTACGCTGTCTTCATTGACAGTGGGGAAACCTTCTTCAAAACGGGTATTGATGCCTGGCCCGCAGTTCACGGGAACGCCCCAACGCCCATCTCCCTGTTTCTCGCTGAACCAGATATCTGTCTTTCCCTGACCACCGGGACGGTCGGAAACAAAGTACAGGATGTTGCCGTGATTGCTCAGCACTGCATTGGCGGCAGAGCTACCCGCAGCGTTCAATTCTGCCACAGGCTCCAATGGTTTCCATACACTGTCTTTCTTCACAGACCAGAATATGGACATCAAACGCTCGCCATTCACGGGCCCTTTTTTCTTCTTGTTTGAGAGATCTTTTTCCTGTGCGTTCAGGGTCACGTAGATGGTGTCTTCATGCGCGCTGAAGCATACAGGCCCTATATGATAAGGAATCCTCCCCAGCAGATCCGGCGCCACTTCTTCCAGGGTATTATTCTCTACACTGCCTTTCTTATATTGTTTGAAGAGATAAGCTTTGAAGAAAGGCTGGTTCACCCGGGTATCTGTAGCGGGGTTCCGTTCTGCACCTGTGCTCAGCGCCATTTTACGGTAGCCGTTGGAGACGATCATCAGTCCTTCTTTTGTCCAGCCGCTTGACCAGTCGGATGCAAATGAGCTGAGCTCTTTTACATTCTCCACTGCAAGCCCCAGGGGTTCCTTTTTCCATCGCGATGCACTGTCGCAACCCTCCAGCATGAGCTGTTTCCAATGTACGCTGTCTGGATTAGCGGGACTGAAGCGGGCGATGTATAGCCTCGCTGTATCATACTCTTCCATATTCATCTGGATCTCTCCGTAGCGGGCCCGTATGGCAGTGGGACAATCCGGCCGTTCCAGCATTTGCAGATACCAGTAACCGGCTTCAGAAAAGCGGGCCATCTGGAGATAGCATTGCGCTATTTTCTCCAGCAGCTGCAAACTGGCTCTTCTGCCTTTCTTTTCTGCCAGTCGAGTATACATGCCCGCAGCCACTGCATATTCCTGCCTGGCAAATGCTTCATCCGCTAACTGCGGCAGACTTTTTTGCTCCTGCGCCTGTAACATGACAGGACTGATCAGTATCGTTATTAGTAAGATGGTGTAGAAACGTAGCATATTCATCTTTAAAAATACCGGGGGCTGGCGGTGCTATATTTTTTTGACAGGAACAATAAGCCGATAGATATCTCATGAGATCCCCCCTGTGTACCGGCCAGTTTATTGATGTTAAGATCATAGGCATAGCCCATGCGAAACTTCTCTGATATATAATACTCTACCATGGCGCTGGCGGCATTGGCCGTTTCCAGGTGGTTCTCCAGGTTCTTCCATATAGGCACGCTTGTACGATAAGAACCGCCTATCCAGAAAACACGTTCTATCAGCAGCATGGCATTCAGGTCTATGTTGGAAGGCCCTTTAAAATCGTCTTTGATCATAATGGAAGGCTTCAGCTGCACATGATCTGACAAGGGCAGCATACATCCTGTAGCCAGGTAGAGATGCTGTGTTTTACGGATATTCGAGTAGTCATACCCTTTCCATGAATAGCGGGTGCCTGTGTAGCTGGAAAGCAGGTTCAGTACGGAGAGGCTGAGAAAGAAGGAAGGTGTATGGTAGTAGATACCGAACTGCGCATCGGGCGAAATGGTGTTTACACCACCACCCGGAAATACCGGATCTTCACTGTCCAGGTATTGCAATGCGGCGCCGTCTAAGCGGTATTGCGTAACGCCTACGCCAAGACCAAAACACAGGCGGCGGGTGTTCTCCTCATCCAGCGCGATGCGGTAGGAGTAGGAACCATATAATGAAAAGGCTTGTTGCGGCCCCTGGATATCTGCCATGAGCTGCAGTCCGAGGCCGGGGCCGGTGCTGCTTCTCCGCGCCTGTAATGGTCCGTCGATAGATACGCCTCCGGTACGGGGCGCACCAGCAAAGCCCGTCCACTGGTGACGGTAGATGCTGTTGAAGTACCAGGCATCTTTATATCCTGCGTAAGCGGGGTTCACGGCCAGGCCGTTGAAGGCGTACTGGCTGAACTGCACCTGTTGTTGCGCTGCTGTACGAAGCGTGACCAACAGCAGCAGGAATGCCAAACCGTATTTTATTCTCACACGCATAATTGGAAGTTTAATCATCATTTTCTTTTTATCACTACCCATCCTTTATATAGTTTCGTTCCTTCCGGTTGTTTGACCTCCAGTTTATAATAGTAGATTCCTTCGCTCAGGCCGGAACCATTCCAGTCGTTATGATAATCTTTTGCCTGGTATACCATGCTGCCCCAACGGTTAAATACATAGAGGTTAGCATTGGGGTATTTATCCAGGCCTTTTACGATGAAGTATTCATTCTTGCCATCGCCATTAGGGCTCATAGCGTTGACAAAGAACAGGCCATCATCAGCCGGTTCTGTTTCAATGGAAGTGCCGGGATGTCCGTCACATCCTGCTGATGCAGGGTCGCAACCGGAAGTGGGTTTAGTAACGTTGCCATCGTTCACCGTGGCGGTATTGATGATCACCGTAACACTGTCCAAGTTATCATCCACTTTTACGCTGAAGGTGACGGTTTCAGTGGCGCCTACTGCCAGGCGGCTTAGCAACCAGTTAACAGCGTTAGTAGCAGGATCTAAAACGCCGCTATTGCCTGCGCTGATAAAAGTGGTATGGTCTGGTACAGGATCGTGAACATTGATAGTGGGTATCTCTACGTTGCCGGTATTCCGTACATGGATGGTATAGGTCAGTATCTCTCCTGGTTTTGCTTTTGCATTACTGCTTTCTGTAAGCACTGTTTTCCAGGTATCGAACCTGATCGTGGTATCTACCGGTATATCAGTGGAGGGACTGTTTGGATCAGGATTGGGCTGCGGTTCATTGGCATTCCCGGTAAGCGGTGGACTGGTGGGATGAGACCCGCTGCCATCACCATTATCTACCCAGGCGGTATTGACGATCGACACCGCATTGGTGAGGTCATTCACCACTCTTACGATGAAGCTGCGGGTAACATCCGCCGCGCCTACGGCAATGTCAGGGATAGTCCAACTGAGCTTACCGGCGGCATCGGGTGTGATGCCCCCTTCGGCGCTCACAAATTCCGTATACCCGGGGATGCTATCTGTGATCAGCACATTCACCAGCTTAACATAGCCGGTATTACGGATATGGATGGTATAGGTAATCTCATCACCTGCCTTCACCGCTCCATCCTTACCTGTTCCCGTATAGGCCACGCTTTTCCAACTAGCGGAGCTTTTGTTATTTTCTTCCCAGTAAATTAAACCTCTTCCTCCGCCGGCACTCATATATACCCTTCCCGCAACGTTCATGTCTCCGATCAGTAATGGCGCGCCTGCAAACTGATGGGCGTCATCATTGATCTTCGTCCAGGTAACACCCTGATCTGTTGATCTGAAAAGACCCGTCACACCTGAGACTGTTCCCCAAATGAAAATAGTAGGATAGCTGGAGCCCGGCATCGCCTTTCCTATTCCGATCGTTTTACAATAAGTTACATTTGCAACAGTCGTATAAGCCGCTCCATGGTTAGTTGAATATTTTAATCCATTGCGGCCAAGCGGCACCCACACATGCCCTTCAAAGCCCGGCACTGTGCGGATCTGTGCCGCCTCCCAGGGATAATTCGCGGTTGACGCACCCGGCGTGCCCGCGCCTGAAAAACTGACTCCTTTATTGGAGCTGCTCAGCATTTGTCCGTTAGTTGGATTGTAAACATAAAAATAGTTCGCATTTACCTGGTCAGCGACCGGAGCAGCGTCTCCGAGGGATACCCCCGAACAGGCAGACCAGCTGGCGCCGTTGTTGGTGGTATAGTAGGTCGTTGTGGATCGGAGGGGACAATGAAGGATAGTGCCTCCATCTGCACTGATGGAAACCCTTCCATCCTTACCCATATTAGTGGCGCATCCCGTCCATGTAGCACCCTTATCGTTGGAGTAGTAAACAACGCTTCCGTCATTGGAAGCCCTTACCACCCGGTTTGTATTGGCAGCAGCATAAGCAACGCTCTGGTTATTCTGATCTGAAGGCGCAAGCTTTTTGGCCGGATAAGAGGTCAGCGGCTCATGCACAAAGCCGGTTACATCTCCAAAGGAAGAAATAACCGGTCCTCCGGGAATGCTGATCGCATCAAGCAACGCGGTTTCTTCAATCCCTATCACATCGTATTTCCAGGAAGGGTTTATAGCTGTAATATCGGAACAGGTATATATTCCGCCTCCGCCTACCACCCGTACTTTTGAGAGATTGGATTGGTCAAACTCGATACAGTCCATCCAGTTCACCGCGCCACCGTCAGTCCACCCCATGCCGTTACTGTCATATGTGGCGTTCCTACCGTTCTTAAGCGTCCAGGTAGATCCGCCATCGGTAGAGAGGAAAATAAAGTCTCCCCAGCCGATGCCAAACTGGTTATTCCAGTACAAGCCACTGCTGGAAACTATTACCCGGTTAACATTCGTCGGGTCTATACTTACTCCCCCGTACGAATAATCCTTCGAAGAAACGGGAGTAACGTTTGTCCAAACACCGGTAGCCGTGTTGAGCTTATATATCTTCCCATCTCCGTTAGTAGATTGGGGGCCTGCATTATCGGAATAGGTAACATACATGGTAGTTCCCTGCAGTGCAGCACGGCGCGGCATAAAACTGGTGGTGGCAGAAATGTCGGTAAAGGTGGCTCCTCCATCCGTACTCTTGTAAATATTCCCGCCTCCGGTGCGGGAAACGCCTATGTACATGGTTTGCGTGGCACCGCCCACTACGGCGCTGGAAGGATCATACACCACAAAACATATCCCGTTCTCATTGGGTGTAGTAGTTACACCGTTCCAGGCAAGGTTCCAGGTAAGGCCTGCATCTGTGCTTTTCCATAATCCGTTAGCACGGGTGCCGCAGAATAATATGTTACTGTTCTTGGGGTCTACCGCAAGACGTTCCCCGTTCCCGCGGCCGTACCCATTTCCATGGGCTTTAAATTTAGCCGTAACATCTGTATAGGTGAAAGTATTTCCTTTGTCCGTGGATTTCAATATAGCCGTTCTTCCACCGTTTATATAGGAAGTGCCGCAGAGCATATAAACATTATTGGCATTTTGCGGATCCAGCGCCAGCGCTTCCACTCCAATAAATCCATTTTCTGACTCGTTAAGCCAGTCGAGCAGCTGGATCCATTTATTGTTCGCGGCATCCCAGCGGTAAGCGCCACCTACATCCGTACGACAATACCTGTCGCCGGATGTTTTGTGGGTAACGATCCCTGTCACAAATCCGCCACCACCAACAGGTGCATTCCTCCACACATAACTGGCGGTTTGTGCCCTCACCTGATAGCCCTGAAACACAATGATCAGGAGAAATAAACAGGAAAAGGCAAATGCCTTCTGTCTGAACTGCAAGCATCCTCTGAAGGACATAAAAAGTAATTTTGTTTTCATAGAATATAAGTTATTTACCACCCGTCACAATGGCATCAATGGTGCGTTAAGCACGGTCCATATCACAGTAAAACGGTTTAAGACCATTGGCTATGGCCTGTTTGGTTATACAGGTTAACCAATAATCCACCGTGTCACCGTGGGTGACCAGATCTTTGGGAACATACCCGATAGCTGTTACGCCCGCCGGTAGACCGGCGTGCATTAACGAAGGTTTGATGGTAATTGGCGAGTATTGCCATTTGATCAGCATTGTCTGCAGTGGGCTCATTGGCGCTTGCAAACATTCAGGTGCTCATCAAAATCACGTATAGTGGTAGCAATCCGTTCACTGTTCCGGTGTATGTTGAGTAAACCATACACATATTATCTTACAAATATATGATTTTATACAATATAGCAAACTAAAAAGTTGCCAGAATGGGAAGGCAGCTTCCGCAAAAAGTCTGCTGTTTCCGTTACATAGCCTATCAGGATACTGTCCACCAACGACAAGCTGTTTAATTCCCTGTGCAGACTTTGTATCTCTGCTTCATACCTGTTTTTGATGGCCGGATATTTGATTTTCTGGTTTGTAAGCAATAAATTACGCCTGGTGCTTTTAAAGGGGTTAAATAATGAGAGACAGCTCCTAAACTGTATTGCGCAGGGAGATCAGCAATCATACCGGATTGTCTTTGACCACTATTGGGACCAGGTATACTCCACAGCGCTTGTTTTTACCAAATCCACCGAAATATCCAAAGATCTTGCGCAGGATATTTTTGTGCAGATATGGATGAAAAAGGAGACCCTGAAAAATGTAAGCAGGTTTGAATCTTATCTGTACATCATTACACGCAATCTGATCATTGACTGGCTTAGAAAGAAAGTGTATGTGCATGAGAATGAAGAATACCTGAAAAATTATTTTGAAGAAACATGTTACCTTCCCGGGCAACAGCTTGAATTTAAGGAGCTGGAACAGGCTGTGAACCAGGCCATCAGCCACCTTCCTCCACAACAGCAAACAGCATTTCGCCTAAGCCGTCTCCAGGGGTTAAGCCATGAAGAGATTGCCCTTCAGATGGGTATCTCAAAACAGTCGGTAAAAAGCTATATTGTCAGGGCTATCGTTCAGGTACGCCTTTTGGTTAAACAGCATACAGGCAATTCACTGTTGTACACGTTCGTGTTATTGCTCCTGCAAAAAAAAATTTAGCTGCCGGCGCTCCCTTCGGTCGGTTAATTACGTCTTTAATATAAAAGGCGGTATCACGCCCGCGCTTTTCATCTTGTTAATGCATTTTTCAAGGTATAAAAACATATAATTCCCTCATAAACTGGATTTTATGGAAAAGAAGGCATTTGAGAATTTGGTACAAAAGTTCCTTGATGAAACAATTGGCCCGGAAGAGCTTACGGTTTTTCTGGAGGAGGTGAGAAAAGGGCCTGGCCTTGCTGTTATTGATAATGTACTGCGCGCCAGGCTTGAAAATAAGATGGATAGGGATCTTTCCGATGCCGAACAGCTGCCCGAAATGTTTTCCGAAGTGCTTAAGAAGTTGGGGGAGGGCCCTGGCATCCCGGTAAGGGCTATGCCGGTTAAAAGATATTTTTCCTTTAAGCATTTTGCTGCCGCTGCCGCTATAATGGGTGTTTTGCTTAGCGGGTTATATTTTTTCAACAAAGGGAAGCAGGTAAAAGAAACAGGAGCGTTAATGCCCGGGTCAGCCGCTTTAGTCAAAGACGTACAGCCTGGTGGTAATAAAGCAATATTAACACTGGGCGATGGTTCCACCATTAGCCTTGACAGCGCTAAGAACGGCAAACTTTCCCTGCAGGGCAATGCCAGCGTTATTAAGCTGAACAACGGGCAGCTTGCCTACCAGGCTAAGGGAAAAGGTGGTGCTGTGGTGTACAATACTGTCTCAACGCCTAAAGGCGGTACCTATAAAATAATACTGCCCGACAATACAGCTGTTTGGCTCAATGCCGGGTCCAGCCTGCGTTTTCCAACGGCTTTCACCGGGAGTGAGCGCAGCGTGCACATAACCGGAGAAGCATATTTTGAAGTGAGCAGGCATACTGCGCGTGATGGCCGCAATGTTCCTTTTATTGTGCATGTAAATGAAGAGGTTACCGGTGGAGGTATGCAGGTAGAAGTACTGGGGACCCATTTTAATATAATGGCCTATGACGATGAAAATATAATTAAAACAACGTTGCTGGAAGGCGCGGTAAAAATAACCAAGAGTAATAACAGTGTATTACTGAGCCCAATGCAGCAGGCCAGGCTCGTTAAACAGAACAGCGATCTGAAAGTTACCAGCAGTATTGATGCTCATGAAGAAACCGCCTGGATAAACGGCGTATTCCAATATAATGATATTGATATTCCTGCCATTATGCGCCAGCTGTGCAGGTGGTACGATGTAGAAGTAAGTTACGAAGGGCCTATACCAACGGATCGTTTTACAGGCAAAATATCAAGGGATATCAGCCTTGCAAAAGTGCTCAGGATATTGGAATTAAGTGATCTGCATTTTAAAATTGAAGGAAGGAAAATTATTGTAAGAGCCTGACAACAGCCCACCAGGTACAGATGCAGGCATCTGACACGGTATTATGAAATAAGCTTTAACAGTGAAAGTATATCAACCAACGGGAAAGTAAACAATGAAAACAAGCTACTCACTGCCATGAAATTACATCACCACGATATTGAAAAAACAAGCACCTAAATATGCTAAGAAAAATGAAATGCTGACTACGTGCCAAATAAAAACCGGGAACGTTGGAGCCGTCCCCGGCTAATTTGAGCTAATCTTTAGACTAAACAATTGTTTCAGGAACTGTTTATTATTAACCAAATCAAAACAAAGGTATGAATCTGATTGCTTACCGCAAAACCGGTAGGGTGGGGCTTGCTGTGCAACGCTTTAACCGAAGCCGGTTATTATCCAAAACATTATTGGTTATGAAATTAACCGCCATTTTTATGCTTGCCGCTTTATTACAGATCAGTGCCAGGGGATTTGCACAGAAAATTTCCCTTAAAGCTAAAAATGCACCACTTGAGAAAGTGCTTTCAGAAATTGAAAGGCAAAGCGGTTACTCATTTTGGTATAAATCATCGCTGTTAAAAAATGCAGATAAAATTTCCATCGAGCTCAAAGAGGTTAATATTGAAGAGGCCTTGAAGAAATGCCTTGACAGCCAGGGTTTCGATTATTTTATAGTGGAGCGTACCATTATCATAAAGCAAAAAGGGGAAGTGGCAGATTACCAGGCGCCGCCGCCACCTACGCCCCTGAAGGGAAGGGTAACAGCTGCTGATGGTACACCGCTTATTGGCGTTAACGTGGTGATAAAGAACACCCGGAAGGGAACTACTACTGATGCAAATGGTAATTTTTCGATAACCGTTAATAATGGTGAAGTGCTGGTGTTTTCATACATGGGCTATGATGCAAAGGAGCTTGAGTTTAACGGTCAGCCATTTGTTGAAGTAAATCTTTCCGAAAGCAAAGTAGTGTTGGGCGATATCGTGGTGGTAGGGTATGGTAAGCAGAACAGGGCGGCCTTAACCAGCGCTATTTCAACAGTTAAGGCGGAAGATCTTAACAGAGGTGCAATAAGCGACGTGGGACAGTTATTGCAGGGCAAGGTGCCGGGCCTTAACATTTCAGCCAGCGGCGACCCTAATAAGCCTGCCGCAGTGGTTATGCGGGGCGCTTCCACCATCAACAGCTCACAGACACCGTTTTATGTAATTGACGGCATACCCGGCGCAGACATATCTGTAATAGCACCGGATGATATTGCTTCAATAGATGTGCTGAAAGATGCCGCAGCTACGGCCATTTATGGTAACCGCGGCGCTAACGGCGTTATCATGGTCACAACCAGGAAAGGCAGGAGCGGACAGCTGCAGGTAGGGTACAATAGTTACATTGGGCTGGAAAAAGTATCCAACAAACTGGATATGATGGATGCCAGCCAGCTGAGGGAATTTCTTAAGAAGAATAACCTGGCTTTCTCCCCTTCGGATGATAAAGGCGCTAATACCGACTGGCAAACCGCAATACAACGCAGCTCCGCAATCTCGCATAATCATAATCTGTCTTTCAGCGGAGGAGGAGACCACGGCAATTACATAGCCAGCGTTAACTACATGCGCAAGGAAGGCATTCTTACATCCAGCTCGCTGGAACGTGTGATTGCCCGCCTGGCCGTAGAACAATACGCTTTAAATGATAAAGTAAAATTTGGGCTTACGGTAACAAATTCCCATACCAACGCCGATGACATTGCATACCGGAACACTATATTGTTAGAGTCAGCGCTGTACCTGCCAGTGTCGCCCATTAAAAATGAGAATGGAACATGGTTTGAAAATTTCCAGAACCAAAACTACTATAACCCGGTTGCCATGCTGGATAACAGCCAGGTAAACAATAAGAATAATACCCTGGTTGGCAGCTTTACCACGCAGGTTAAATTGCCGTTTGGGCTCACATACGATATGAACATTGCTTACCAAAGTACCACCTTGTTGTATGGTGCCTATTACAATAAGTATTTTACAGATCATTACACCAACATGTATGATAACCCCGATCCCGGCCTTGGCGCCCACAGCCAGCAAACATTCGGATCAAACGGGCAGGCAGTAAGAAGCTCGTACCAGAACAGGAGCAAGCTGCTTGAAACTTACCTGACCTGGGACCGGAAGTTTGGTATGCACAGCATAAACGCAGTGCTGGGATACTCATGGCAGAATTTTGTTAATGGCGACGGCTTTCAGGCCTCTACTTCTAATTTTCCTGTTGACAATATAGCTTATAATAACTTTGCATTAAGCAACCCTTATGCATACAGCTCCTACCGCATTAACTTTGGTCCTAATGGCGTTTACCAGGAAACAAGGCTTATTTCAGACTTTGCCCGTTTAAACTATAATTACAAAGATAAGTACCTGTTACAGGGCTCTGTAAGAAGAGACGGCAGCTCTGTTTTTGGAGCGGATAACCAGTGGGGGTATTTTCCCTCCGTGGGCGCTGCCTGGCGTATAAGCAATGAAGCGTTTATGGACAAACAGCAGGTTTTTACCAGCTTAAAACTAAGAGCAAGTTACGGCGTAACAGGTAACGCCACCGGTTTTAACGCCTATACTGCACGGCTTATTTCGGGCAGCCTCGGTACTTATTATTACAACGGTGTGCAGGTAGCTGCTTATGGTCCTACCCAGGCCGATAACCCTGACCTGCGCTGGGAGAAAACAGCCACCACTAACATAGGTATTGACTTTGCAATATTAAAAGGCAGGTTATCCGGAACGCTGGAATGGTATAACAAGAATACCACTGGTATGATATACCCGTACCGGGTTGACCCCCTGCTTGTTCCGGCAGGAATCATCACGGCCAATGGAGGAAGTATGAATAACAGGGGTATTGAGCTGGGCCTTAGCACCACGCCCGTGCAGAGCAAGGATTTCAGCTGGACATCCAGCCTGAACCTGGCACATAACACCAATAAAATAACCAGCCTCACAAATCCACTGTTCACCGGCGGGGATTCGCTGGCGGTAAGTTACCCGGAAGGAGGCGGCCAGTCCGGCAGCTCTTTACAGCTGTTAAAATCGGGTAAACCCCTGGGCCAGTTCTTTTCATTGCAGTATGCCGGAAAAAATCAGGATGGCGTATCTCAATACATAGGGGGCGATGGTAAGCTTACCACCACTCCATCTATTGGCAGGGACTACCATTACCTGGGCAGCGCGCAGCCTAAGCTGCTGGCCGGTTGGTCCAACAGTTTCCGCTATAAGGATTTTGATCTCAACATTTTTATCAGGGGCGTGTTCGGGAACAAAATATTTAACGCTACCAGGGCGGATCTTTTCAGACCTGCTACCGCACAATACGCCAACATCCTGGTAGATGCCGGTAACGAGTCTATGGCCGATGTGAACGCATATAAATACTCTTCGCGTTTTATAGAAAGCGGCTCTTATGTAAGGTTCGATAATGCAACGCTGGGCTACAACTTTAAGAACCCGTGCCAGTATATTAAGAACATCCGGTTATACACTTCTGTCAACAACCTGTTTGTAATAACAAATTTCAAAGGGGTTGATCCTGAGGTGAACCAGGGCGGCATTGCGCCGGGAGTTGATTACAATAACTTCTATCCCAAAACGCGCACTTTTTTGTTTGGCCTGAACGTGGCATTTTGATCTAATCTGAAAAATCATTACTCATGAAAAAGTTACTTACATATAGCATTTCTATAGGGTGGTTGTTTTTTGCCCTAAGCGCTTGTCATAAGGTAGAAGTGCCGGTTTCCACGGAATTAACGCCCGATGTTTTTCCACAGGATTCAGCACAGTTTGTACAGGCGGCCGGCCCGGCCTATGTTGCGCTGCGCGGTAATTACGGCGTTGAATATTTCTTTCAGCAATCTTTCAGTACAGATGAAGGCATTATGCCGGCGAGAGGTGGTAACTGGTATGATGGTGGACAGAACAAGGAAATGCATTACCATAGCTGGACAAGAGACAACGGGTATGTGAATGGCAACTGGACCTGGCTTGTAACCACCATCGGGGCTACCAACCAGGCACTGTCTGTGCTGGGGAAAAACATGCCGGCCGGCTCATTTAAACAAACCAGCCTGGCAGAGCTTAAAATGGTGCGGGCGTTTGCTTATTTTATGTTCATGGATAACTATGGGAACGTACCCATAGATACATTGTACGGTGATTTTTCTCCCAAGCCCAATGTGCCCCGCGCGCAGGTGTTTGATTTTATTGAAGGCGAAATTAAGTCCGCAATACCCTTTTTAAGCAGCGCCACAGGTATTACAACTTACGGCCGTCCTAATCTGTACACCGCTTATGCTTTATTGGCCAAAATGTACCTTAATGCAGAAATCTATACCGGGACCAAACGTAATGATGATTGTATTGCGGCCTGCGACAACATCATTCAATCCGGTAAGTATGCATTAGCGTCAAGGGATAGCTATCTTAAAATGTTTTATCCGGATAATGGACCGCAAACGCCTGAGTTTATTTTCGCTATTCCTTACGATCCGTCAGCAAGCAACACTCTTCCTTTCCGGAGTGTTAACATTCATGCCCGTTACGACGTGCCGCGCAGTGAAACCGCTAAATTTGGCCTGCCTTTTACACCGGGAGGCCCCGCAAGCACCCTGCCTGAATACTATGCCTTCTTTAATGATGCCGAAGATGTCAGGAACAGACAGTGGCTTACCGGTTTGCAGTATATGAACGACGGTGTTACGCCGGTAACAGTGGCCACCACCAACCTGGGTTACAACCAGTTTTATTCAGGAAGCGATCCTTCCGCTGCGTATTTGTACCATGTAAACCTTACGCCTGATATTATCTTAAGGCAGGATGTATCTCAATTTGATGCGGGTAACGATGAAATAGGCTGGAACATGGGTTACCGCAATATTAAGTTCTATCCAGATGCCAGCTCTCCAAACCGCAACCAGAATAATGATATACCGGTATTCAGGTACGCAGATATATTGCTGATGAAGGCGGAGGCGATATTACGGGGGGGCGCCGTCACTGGCGGCCAAACAGCCTTGTCCCTGGTTAATGAGGTAAGGTCGCAGCGCACCACCGCCGCGGCATGGACAGGGATAACCCTTGAAACTTTATTTGCCGAGCGTACCCGTGAATTTGCCTGGGAAGGCTGGCGCCGGAATGATATGATACGCTTCGGCAAGTATGAGGGCAAGTGGGGCTTTAAGACCAACGCCGAGAGCTATCGCCGCATTTTTCCAATACCTACCGCCGCATTTAGTCTTAATCATGCACTTACACAAAACCCGGGTTATTGAGTGTTATCAGCCATCGGTAAGTTCTTATAACCCGGGAGCCGGATTCCCGGGTTATAAGAACTATGTAATATCCGGTTTAGTGAACGTGTATAAAATGTTAACGCTTATAAGCAAGGCTGACGATGGGAAAATTTGTTTTATTATTATGTTATGTGGGCCTTACCCTGAAAGTAAATGCACAGCAGGATGTCCGGGCAGCTTACCGGCTTATTAAAAGGATCGTTCCGCAACAGGCGGCTTTTTTCAAAGTGGAAAGTTTACCCCGGCAGGATGAGAAAGATGTGTTTGAAATTGAAAGCAGCGCTAACAAAATTACTTTAAGAGGCAACAATGGAGTAAGCGTTGCTGCTGCGCTGTACTATTACCTTACTGAATATTGCCATTCCCAGATCACCTGGAACGGTACCCACCTTCACCTGCCTGAAAAGCTGCCGGTGTTAAAGGAAAAGGTTCGCAGGCAAACGCCCTATCAATACCGTTACTATCTTAACTACTGCACCTTTAACTACAGCATGAGCTGGTGGGATTGGGATCGCTGGGAAAAAGAGATTGACTGGATGGCATTACACGGCATTAATATGCCACTGGCTATTACCGGTGAAGAATACACCTGGTACACGGTATATAAAGAAATGGGCTTTAGCGACAAGGAGTTAAAAGACTTTTTTTGCGGTCCTTCCTATTTTGCCTGGTTTTGGATGGGGAACCTGGATGGGTGGGGTGGTCCGCTGCCCCTCAGCTGGATGCAAAACCATAAAGTGTTGCAGCAGCAGATCCTTAAACGGGAAAGAGAGCTGGGTATGACCCCCGTACTATCCGCTTTTACCGGCCATGTTCCGGCTGCGTTTAAGAAGAGGTTTCCAGGGGCGAAGCTGAAAGCAACCAACTGGACAAACGGTTTTTCCGATACGTATATCCTGGATTCGGAAGATCCTCTTTTTGCAGCTATCGGAAAGAAATTCCTGCAAACACAAAGCCGGTTGTTTGGTACAGACCACTTGTATTCCGCCGATACGTTCAATGAAAATGAACCTCCTTCTGATGACCCCTCTTTTTTGTCAAAGCTCAGCGCAAGGGTATACGAAGGCATGCGGCAGGCGGATACTGCGGCTGTTTGGGTTATGCAGAGCTGGTTGTTCTACAGCGACCGGAAGTTCTGGAAGGCGCCGCAGATAGATGCCTTACTAAAGGCCGTTCCGGATAATAAAATGATACTGCTTGACCTTGCCGCAGAAATAGAACCGGTATGGAAGAGAACAGCCGCATTCTATGGCAAACCCTGGATCTGGAATATGCTTAATAATTTTGGCGGAAACGTAAACCTGTTTGGAAGAATGGACGGCGTTGCCAGCGGGCCGGCAATGGCTTTGAATGACCATACTTCCGGCCGTTTATCCGGTATTGGTTTAACAATGGAAGCCATTGAGCAAAACCCTGTGATATATGAGCTCATGATGCAGCATACCTGGCAAACCCAACCCGTTGAATTGAATGAGTGGCTGAAAAAATATGTACTGAACCGTTATAATATTGCTGATGACAGTCTGGTAAAGGCCTGGCAGGTATTAAGGTCAACCGCGTATAATGGAAAAGATATAAGAGATGGCGCGGAATCAATTATTACCGGCCGGCCTACATTTGATTCAACCACGGTATGGACACGTACCCGGTTGAATTACCCGCCCGCAGAGCTGCTGCCCGCATGGGATTTATTTATTCATGCGGCAAAGAACGGCGTAAATACAGATGGCTTCCAATATGACCTTGTTGATATTACCCGGCAGGTGCTTGCCAATTATGCATTGCCGTTACAGAAAAAATGGAGAAGCGCTTTTGAGGATAAGGACAGTACGGCGTTTGCAGAATACTACCACCGGTTTCTGCAGTTAATGGGCGACATGGATGACCTGTTGGCAACACGTAGGAACTTTATGCTGGGTCCATGGATAGCAAGCGCACGTGCCTGGGGCACTACCGCTGCAGAACAGGCACTGTATGAACGCAATGCCCGTAATCTGATAACGCTGTGGGGGGATGGGGAAAGCCCTTTACATGAATACGCTAACCGGCAATGGAGCGGCCTGATAAATGATTTCTACAGGAAGAGATGGGCCCAGTTTTTTGAAATGCTGCAGCAATCGCTACGCACGCAAACGGAACCCGATCTTAAATATTTTGAACAGCACATAAAGGAGTGGGAGTGGAGCTGGGTAAATGAACAAAGGTCATTTCCTGTACAGCCGGCAGGCAGCAGCATAACCAAAGCGTTGCAGCTGTATAGCAAGTACAGATCTGCTATTAACGCGGCGTATGAATAGGCCGGACGACCGATATATCCAGCAAGCTGACAGATGTATCGTGTAAGACAACAGATTTGTTTTTATTCCTTCAACACAAAGGCCTTCAGATCATCGATCTGAAGGCCTTGTTTGGGTAACAAGAAACCTCTCTACAATTGCGGCACCCCCTCTCCTCCCGGCTCATTTGTCGCCGCTACCGCCGCAGGCATTCTTCTCAAAGTACTGATCGTAATATGCGGCCAGATGATCGGTGTTACTGTATTAACCGGCGGAAATGCCAGGTTAATCGTCTGCGAATATTGCAATAGCTCCGTTTCGCTACCGCCCGTTATGTTTTCCAGCCAGAAAATAGCGTCCATCGTGGTGGCTGTTACATTGGACTGTATAAAAGGAATATTGAGGATCCCACCCGTTGCATCCGGGTTTTGAGTAGACATATCGAGTGTAGTCATAGTCGTTACCGATCCCGATCCGACAATTGTTTCTAATGTCGACTGCAGGAAGGTATTCGGATCAACCTGGTTAAAATCCTTGAACTGCGGCTTGATGATCTGATCATTGTATCCGAACATGGAAAGGGGGGAGCCATCCAGGTTAACGGCTTTGGCAGATATTTTTGGAAAAAAGGCCGTTCCGGGATTCTCAGATGCTGATGACGCTCCCAGTGCCAGCAAGGCATTTCCATGAGGAACTGTACCCAAGCGGGCGATGCTAAAACCACCATTGTAGTTGGTGATATAAAGGAAAAGCCCGGTCTCTGCATGGATCACCGTACCATCGCTAAAACCTCTGTTGTTGCAAAATTCCGTGTTGCAGACACTTACAATCTGCTGTTCATAGAACAGGCCGAAGATCTCCTGGTCAAATTGGGTGCCGTTGAGCACCGGTCCGCGATTACCTGCCTGAACGGCTACTGCTGAAAACTTGAGATTCTCTTTGTAAGGGATCACTTCAAAAACGAAATTGTCTCCTCCGGGTACCGAGATCACATTCCAGCCGGCGGCGAGGGATTGTACTACTCCATCCTGGTTGGTTGTTAATGGTACGCTTTCCCATTCACCTATGAGTTGTTTTAAGGGGCCGAGGTCAACTTCGGTTAATAGAGCGGCAGGCACAAAGCGTGCTCCCATGCCAAAGCGGTTTAATTGTGCATTCATTTGGTGGTCGTGTTTTGGTTAAAGTTGAGAGATATATAAATTTACGATCGCATTAAGATGGAGCTGACAGCGCTTCGCATCATTTCTTTACTGTAAGCCTGATCGGCGTTTCCTCCAGATGAAAAAAAGTCTTCCCTGCATCGCTTTCTACAATTATGCTCATTAATATCCCACGGTTCTTTTTTAAGCGGTCCTTCCATTCTGTGATAGTGATATTTTTTTTACTGGCGGTGTATTCCCAATAGCCATTCGGTATACTGATGTCGGGATTCGTTGAGGTAACAATGGCATGATGATTGGCTTTAAAATTAAAAGTAGTTTTTTGTAAATCCTTCTTTATAATATTAGCCGCTTTCAGCTCTTCGATACTAGCGGCGGGTGAGACCTTGACCTCCTCCACATGCCATATCCCTGTTATAGAATCTGTACTTTGTGCTGATAAAAGGGTCACCTTTAATGTAACTATTAAGGTAAGTATAATAGGCTTCAGGAGTGTAACACATTTCATAGATAGCGCTATTTGTTAAAGGAACCCGAAAGTGTACGGTAAGTTAGGTAGAAACCGGCTATTTTGCCATTTTTCTCCACTAAAACATAAGTCCTCTATAATATTATATAATTTGTATATTTATACATCCATTTACCGCATCAAATTGATTTACAACAGACTAACCCATGTATACCTATGAAAATCGCCGCCCCTGGCGCCTGGCTGTACTGAAATCGCTCCCCTCGATCTTATTTTTTTTCTTCTTTTCCAGTGCTTATGGACAACAGGTAATACCATTGATCAACCCTTCCCTCGAAGGTCCCACTGGTGCTTCAATACTTCCGGCTCCGTGGTATGCCATGGATGGAACACCTGATACGGAGATAAATAACTTTAATGTTTTTCCAATACCGGCATCCAACGGAAATAACTATGTACGAATGGTCTGCGACGAGATTGTTAGAGAAGAGATGGCGTGCGAATTGGTTCAACAGCTTGATTCCGGCAGAACATATGAGGTTTCCTTTGATCTTGCAATGGAGAATAGTATTCGGTATCCTGTTGTCTGGGCATCGTTTCAGATACATGGAAATAGAAGCAAGAATGAAAAGGGAGAAGTCCTCTGGCAGTCCGGTGCTTTCAATCATAAAGCGTGGAAAAGGTATACAGCTGTTTTTAAGCCGTTAAAAAATTACCAGTCCATTACATTTAGTCCATATTACATAACGTCAAGTCTCCCCTATAGTGTAGTGGTAACGTATGTAGATAATTTCTCCCCGATTACAGAAACATTCATGTGGAATGTGGATGTTAAGAATGCCTGTCCTGGTCAGAATAATGGCGCTGCCACCGTAA
>Ga0102590_1001483_pt1 | contig 35047 bp, 32 predicted proteins | sample AraplaMF_Col_mMF_FD_76859 | JGI IMG/M metagenome (GOLD analysis project Ga0102590, IMG submission 76859) | Arabidopsis root microbial communities from the University of North Carolina, USA - plate scrape MF_Col_mMF | ecosystem: Host-associated > Plants > Roots > Endosphere | place: USA... | reverse complement strand
GCGGATATTGCCTGATGCGCTCGATGCCGCCCCAGAGCTCGACGATATCGGCCACATACTCCTTGCTGGTCTGGGCCATCGTCGGGACAGGGTCGGTTCCGGAGGCGGCGTTGACGCCGATCCTCACGTTCGTGAGGCTGTAGGCCGAGAGCACGGCGGTCGCGAAGCCGAACTCGGTACGAATCTCGTTCAGAACCTCAGTCCAGCGTTCCGGTGCGATGACACAATCGTAGATATTGCCGATGAGGTCTGAGAATCTTTCGACCGAAGCCTGCTGCATTCCGAACCATTCACTTGAAAATCGATCACGTCACTTGAAAGCTATATTGCGTAGGGCCTCATCGCCTATGACGAATTTCACAATTGCGCACCAACGGTCTTACCATCGCGATTCCGCGGAGCAAACGGGAACCCCGAACACAAGCCGTTGTGACGCCTCCTGCGCGGCTGCCATGAATTTCGCGAATGGCGGGTTGCGCGCTGAAGGCGCGAGTCCAGTGCCCGTTCTGCGCGGCGTTGATTAAAACTATGGCAGACGACGTCGCCCTCGCTCCAGCTGCGGCGTAGATCGCTCGAGCGGGCTGCTTATTCCCTACCGTCCCACCTTCGCCAAGTTGGCAAGACTCGCTGCCAGCTCATCGCTCCGGAACGGCTTGGTCAGCCGCGAGAGGTCCGGCGTGATGCCTTCGTTGTTGGCGTAGCCTGAGACGACGAGGATCTGCAGGTCGGGATATCGATTGCGCAGCGCGAGGCCGAGGTCCGTCCCGTTCATGCCGGGCATCAGATGGTCGGTGACGAGCAGGTTCGGCCGCAGTCCGTCGCTAACGCGCTGAAGCGCGTCCTCGGCGGAGGCGGCCTCGACGACCCTGTAGCCGAGCTCGCTCAGCATCTCGGCGGTGCTCATGCGCACCAGAGGCTCGTCATCCACCAGCAGCGCCGTGCCGACGGGGAGCGGCCGCAGTTCGGGTTGCGGAGCCGTGTCGATCGCGGCCGCGGCCGCGTGGCTGACCGGCAGCCACAACTCCACCGTCGTTCCCGCGCCCACGGCGCTCCTGATCGTCAGCGCGCCGCCGAGCTGCGATGCGAGGCCGTGGACCATCGAGAGGCCGAGGCCGGTGCCTTGTCCGACACCCTTGGTCGAGAAGAACGGTTCGACGGCGTGGGCCAGTGTCGTTTCGTCCATGCCGATGCCGGTATCGGCGACCGAGATGCAGATATAGGCGCCGGGTGCCAGGCCCGATTTGTGCTCGCCGGCGACGGTCCGTGCCTTGGCCGAGATGCGCAATTCGCCGCCGTCGGGCATGGCGTCGCGAGCATTCACGCTGAGGTTCAGGATGGCCATCTCGATCTGGTTGGGATCGGCCATGGCTTCGGGAAGGCCTTCCGGCGTGTCCACCGTCACCTGGATCTGCGGCCCGGTCGTGCTCGAGATCAAATCTCCCATGTCGGCAACGAGCCGGCCGATGTTGACTGGAACGGCCTGGAGGGGTTGCCGGCGCGCGAAAGCAAGAAGGCGCTGGACCAGCGTCTTGGCGCGCTCGGCTGCCTGTGCGGCGCCGGCGATCAGGCGATGTTCGCGCTCGCCGCCGATGCCCTTGCGCTGAAACATGTCGAGCAGGCCGACGATCGGCGTCAGCAGATTGTTGAAGTCGTGGGCAACGCCGCCGGTCAGCTGGCCCATGGCCTCCATCTTCTGCGCCTGGCGCAGCGCCGCCTCGGCCTGTGCGAGCCGTGCCTGCTCCTCCAGGCGATCGGTCACGTCCGTCCCGGTCAGGAACGCACCGATTCGCGTGCCGTCGGGCGCGCGCAGCGTTTCGAACTTCATTTCGAAGACCCTGCGGTCGAATTTGGGATCGCCGAACTCCTCGATGTTGGTGAAGGCTTCGCCGCCCAGCGCGCGGGCCCAGATCGCGGTTGCCGCAGCGAGATGCTCGGGCCGGTCGGCGAGGAATTCATGCAGGGAATCGCCGACCTTCGGCCGCTTGCCGTAGATGCGCTCATAAGCCTCGGCGCAGGCCGTGTTGATGGCGAGCCAGCGATAGTCGAGGTCGAGGGCCTGAATCTGCCCGTCGGTGGTTTCCACGATCGTGGCAAGCAGGTGCCGTTCGGCGGTCCGTTCCGTCACGCGCTGCTCGAGCGTGGCACTGAGCTCCCGGTAGCGCGCTTCGCTCGCCCGCAACTGCGTCTCACCAAGAACACGTTCGGTGGTCTCGGAGACGATGCAGAGTACGCCGCCGACCGAGCCATCGTCATCCGGTACGGCCGAGTAGGAGACGTCCCAGTAACTCGTCTCGCCATAGCCATGACGCTCGACGTAGAAGGGACGATCCTTGGCGGCGAATGTCTTCCTGGTACGGCGGACGCCGGCCAGCAGCGGTTCGAGATCGTCCCACAGTTCGCCCCAGTTCTCGATCGCGGGGCGGCCGAGGGCGCGGGGGTGATTGGCGCCGATGCCCGGCGCGTAGGCGTCATTGTACAGCGCTACGTAATCGGGCCCCCAGAACAGGACGATCTGGGCCTGAGCTGCCAGCAGCATGCCGACCGTCGTCTTCAGGGCCTGGGACCATTGGTGGGGATGACCGAGCGGTGAATCCGACCAGTCGAGGGCGCGCATCATGGCGCCAAGCTCGCCCCCTTCAGCAAGGAAGCCCATATCAGTTGACTGCCGAGCAGCTCTCTCAGACAGCACCGGACCCCCTCGCCACGCATGACCATAGGCAGGTGACTCGGACATCCTGCCCAATCGAGCCCAAATTCAAGGACTCTTACCAAAGGGCCTATAACGCGCCGGGCGGCTTCCGGTTCCATTGCAGTCGATTCATGCCGTCCGTGTGCTATTGCTCCTCGGCGTAACGACACGAGGCCCACATGCTCCCCATTCCCGCCGACATCTTCACCGAACCGGAGGACGTCTCCCCGGACGGCCTTGCCAATCTCGGGCCGCTCCGCCGTCTCGCCGGCGTCTGGCAGGCGGACAAGGGCATCGACGTCAATCCAAAGGCGGAGGGGCCGGAGCGGCGTACCTTCATCGAGCACATCCGGATGGATCCGATCGATCCGCAGGCCAACGGGCCGCAGCTGCTCTACGGGCTGCGCTATCACATTCACATCAACACGCCCGAGGAAGACATCACCTTCCACGATCAGGTCGGCTACTGGCTTTGGGAGCCCGCGACCGGGCTGATCATGCAGACGCTGGCGATCCCGCGCGGACAGGTGCTGCTCGCGTTCGGCAACGCCAAGCCGGACGATCTGGAGATCGCGGTCACGGCGAAGCGCGGCGACACCGCCTACGGGATCTGCTCGACCGATTTTCTCGAACAGGCTTTCCGCACCGACTCTTACCGCTGCGACATCACCTTCAACGATGACGGCAGCTGGACCTATCTGATCCAGACCGAGTTGTTCGTCCGCGGTGCGCCGTTCAATCATCACGACAGCAACACGCTCAAGATGGTCGCGCCGCCGAAGCTCAATCCGCTCGCCGCGATCGTAAATGATCGGGCCAAAAGCGGTGGGCCGGCCGCGTGAGAAAGAAGTCTGGAGTATTCGCATGAAGCCCTACGTCGTCTGCCTGATGGCCTCCAGCCTGGATGGCCGCACGCATCCCAGCCGCTGGCGTCCGAAGGGCGTGGGCGGCGACTGGTTCGAGAAGATCCATGACGAGCTTGGCGGTGATGCCTGGGTGATCGGCCGCGTCACCGGCTCGGAATTCGCCAAGGGCAAGCCGTATCCCGAGACGGACGCTAAATTCCCGCGCGAAAACTGGATCGCGCGGCGCGATGCGAAGACTTATGGCGTCGTGCTCGATGCGTACGGCAAGATCGGATGGGGCCGCTCGGACATCGGCGGCGATCCAATCGTCGTCGTGCTGACCGAAGGCGTGCCGGATTCGCACCTCGCCGGCCTGCGCGCTGAAGGCGTGTCCTACATCTTTGCCGGCAAGTCCGGGATCGATCTGGCCTTGACGCTGGATATCCTCAGCCGCGAGCTCGGTGTGAAGCGCCTGCTGGTCGAGGGTGGCGGCGTCGCCAATGGCGCGTTCCTGCGCGCCGGCTTGATCGACGAATTCAACCTGATCCTCAGCCCCGCGATCGATGGCGCCAGGGGCGCCCCCTTCGTGTTCGACTCGACCGAAGCCGACAGCGAGCAGCGCGCGCCGCTGACCGCGATGACGCTGGAGAGCACGCGGGATCTTGGCGGCGGCGTCCTGCTGTTGCGATACCTGATCCAGAACGGCGCGAGCAAGTAGCATCGGCATGTCCAGGCAATCGGAACACGTCGTCATCGTCGGTGCCGGCGCGGCGGGGCTGATGGCGGCGCGCGCGCTGGCGCGTGCGGGCAGGACCGTGACGATCCTGGAGGCGCGCCAGCGCTGCGGCGGGCGGATCCATCCGCTGCCGGCGTCGGAATTCGGCTACCCCGCCGACGCCGGCGCCGAATTCATCCATGGCGATGCGCCCGTCACGCGCGCCTTGCTGCGCGAGGCCGGGCTGTCGTCGCAACTGATTGAAGGCAGGCAATGGAGCTTCGACGGCACTCAATTATCGCGTGAGGATCGCCACGATCCGCACGAGGACGAGTTGCATGCCGTGCTCGGGCAGCTGAAGGACGACCTCACGGTCGCCGATTTCCTGCGCCGCCATTTCGCCGGCGAGGACTACGCGCGGCTGCGCCATTCGATCGAGCGGATGGTCGAGGGCTACGACGCCGCCGATCCCGAGCGCGCCTCGACGTTGGCGCTGCGCGCGGAATGGATGAACGGCGGCCACCATACCCCGGCGCGCATCGTCGGCGGTTATGGCGCGATGATCGATTTTCTGGCGGAGCAATGCCGCAGCCACGGCGTCGCGATACGCTTTGGCAGCGTGGTATCGGCGATCACCGAGGAGGGCGGCGCCCTGGCGGTCCGCTGCGCTGGCGGCGACGTGCAGGCCTGCGATGGCGTCGTCCTCACAGTGCCGCTGCCGTTGCTCCGCGAGATCGCTCTGCCCTCCGCCGCACGCGCGAAAGCTGCGGCCGCGGACGACATCGGCTTCGGCAGCGTCATCAAGATCCTGCTGCGGTTCACGCGGCCATGGTGGCGCGAGCGGCCAGAAGATCTAGTGGACATGACCTTCCTGCTGTCGGACCAGACCATCCCGGTATGGTGGACGCGGTATCCGGATCAGCATCCCGTTCTCACCGGTTGGTTCGGCGGCCCGCGGACGGCGGGTCTGAACGGCCTCGATTCGCAAGAACTGATCGATGCCGGGCTGAGCTCGCTCGCCGCCATCTTCGGTCTGCCGCGCGACGACATCGCACGCGACCTCGTGGCGACTGCCGCGACCAACTGGGCGCACGATCCTTTCGCACGCGGCGCCTATTCATGGGCGACGCCGCGGACGCGTGCGGCGCAGACGATCCTCGCGCGGGCTGACGGCCCGGTGCTGTTCTCCGGCGAAGCGCTCTATCACGGAAGCGACATGGGCACGGTCGAAGCGGCGCTGGCGAGCGGGCTGGAGACGGCGAGGCTGATCTTGCGGGAATGAAAAAGGCCCGCATCTCTGCGGGCCTTTTGTATTACCAGCGGCTGCCGCCAAAGCTGAAGGTCACGCCGGGACCGCCACCGCCGTAATAGCCGTACGGTCCGCCGCCATAGTAACCGTGGTGGCGCGGGTAATGGCCATAGCTGCGGTAGTGCGGACGATGATGGCCGTAGTGTTGCCGCCAGTGATGATGGCGATGACCATGGTGGTGGCGCCTGTGCTGCGCGCTGATGTCGGTCGATTTGCCGGCTGACGCGCTTGGCTTCGCGCTGGCCTTGTCCGCCGCATTGGCCGTGGTTCCGCCGGCGAGCGCCGCAGCACCGACAGCCATTGCGACAAAAAGATACTTCATGTCATCACTCCAGTTGAATGTGACGGGACAACGGGAGCGCGTCGCTGACGTTCCGATTGAGGCGGGCGTCGAAACGACGCAGATCAGTTCCAATCAACGCCGTATGAATGATCGAAGGGCGCGCGATTTATTGTCGCACGGCCTCGAGCGATGCGATCACCTCATGCGTGGTGACGATGCGCGCGAACTCGCCGTTGAGGTTCGACAGCGTCATCGCGTGGATCTCTTCGGCCGAATGCGTGTCGCCATCGGGCCCGATTCGTTCGAAGGTCCAGGTCGCATCGCGCACCAGCCTTGCGTCGAAGCCGAGATTGCCGGCCATCCGTGTCGTCGTCTCCACGCAATGATTGGTGGTGGCGCCGCAGATCACGAGCGTGGTGATGTTGCCTGCACGCAGCCGGCTTTCGAGGTCGGTGCCGATGAAGGCGCTGTTGACGTGCTTGACGATCACCGCCTCACCGGGCGCTTCGCAAGCCTCGTCCTTGACCGCATAGCCGGAGCGCGACGGCAGGAACGACGAGTTCGGCTTGGTGCCTTTGTGGCGGATGTGGAAGATCGGCGCGCCGTGCGCCCTGAACGCCGTCAGCAGATCGACGATGCGGGCAACCGCATCCGGATTGTTGCGCCGCTTGCCCGCCGTTTCCCACTCGTCGAACGCGCGCTGGACGTCGACGACGATGAGGGCGGGGAGGGGATTGGGCATGGGCTTTCCGGCTTTCTTGCTACTCAATTTATGCAAGGCGACGAAGGCAGCAGGCAATGCCAATCTTCCCTCGTTTTGCGACAGTTCTCGTGCCTCGGATGCAGCGCAGCGTCTCTTCGACGATGCGCTGCAGAGCCGGGGCCCAGAGAACCGTGGGCTCGGAAGCATGGGTCCCGGCTCAGCGTCGCGTTACTTCGTGCCGCGCCGCGCCCGGGACACGAGAGCCGCCCCGAAGCATGGCGGCCTTGCTGAGGATCAAGGCGGCGAGGGCTGGTTGGCCTAGAGTCGAGGCCCCAGATAGACCGGGAAATCGGTCAAGTGCGAAAGGACGTCATGCCAGCGCCACTCAGTCAACCGCCGATCAGTCAAGCACACGCGCTTGCCGAGGTGAGGACGTTGCCGGAGCTGCTACGCTGGCGCATCAAGGCGACGCCGGCGGCGGAGGCCTATCGCCATTTCGACGCGGATGCGGGGCGCTGGGTCGGCCAGTCCTGGCAGGAGATCGACGCCGAATTCGAACTCTGGCGGCGGGCGCTGGCCGCGGAATGCCTTGCGCCCGGCGAACGGGTGGCAATCCTGATGCCCAACGGCATCCCGCATGTCGCGATGGATCAGGCGGCGCTGTCGCGCGGGCTGGTGCCGGTGCCGATGCATGCGGTCGACAACCCCGACAGCATTGCCTACATCCTTGCCGATTCCGGCGCGCTGCTGCTGTTCGTGGATTCGCTGGCGCGCTGGCAGGCGATCGTGGCCACCGGCCAGCGGCTCGACCATCTCAAGCGCATCGTCTGTGCGGATGCGGCTGGCCTCGCGGCGGCCGATGCGCGCGTCGTCGCGCTCGACCAATGGCTCGCGGGTGCGCCGGGCGCGACCGCGCCGCTGCCCGATGTCGCGGTCAATCCCGACGATCTTGCCGCCATCGTCTATACTTCGGGCACGACCGGACGGCCCAAAGGCGTGATGCTGTCGCATGACAACATCATCGCCAATGTGAAGGCGATCGCGCATCGCATCGCGGCGTCGCCCGAGGATGTCTTCCTGTCCTTCCTGCCGCTCTCGCACACGTTCGAGCGCACCGGTGGCTACTACTATCCGATCGCGGCCGGTGCCTGCGTGGCCTATGCGCGATCGGTGCCGCTGTTGTCGGAGGATCTGAAGCAGGTGCGGCCCACGGTCCTGATCTCGGTGCCGCGAATCTATGAGCGCATCTACGCGCTGATCATGCAGCACCGCGCAACGGCAGGCGCCGTCGAGCGTGCGCTACTCGATCTCACGCTCGCCATTGGCGGCCGGCGTTTTGACGCGCGGCAGGGACATGGCGCGCTGTCGCTGCGTGAGCGGCTTGCCTGGCCGCTGCTCAAGCGGCTGGTCGCGGACAAGGTGCTGGCGCAGCTTGGGGGGCGCCTGAAGGTCGCGGTCTCCGGCGGCGCGCCGATCGCGGAGCCCGTCATCCGGCTGTTCCTATCACTCGGGCTCGACGTCCTCCAGGGTTACGGCATGACCGAGACCTCGCCGGTGGTCTCCGTCAACACCATCGAGGACAACGATCCGCACTCGGTCGGCCATGTGCTCGACGGCATCGAGGTCAGGCTCGGCGATAACGACGAACTGCAGGTGCGCGGTCCCAGCGTGATGCTCGGTTATTGGCACAAGCCGGACGAGACGCGCCGCGTCAAGGACGCCGACGGCTGGCTGCACACCGGCGACCAGGCCCGCATCGACAACGGGCGCATCACCATCACCGGCCGCATCAAGGACATCCTCGTCACCTCGACCGGCGAGAAGATCGCGCCGGTCGACCTCGAGACCGCGATCCTTGCCGATCCGCTGTTCGAGCAGGCCCTGGTGGTCGGCGAGCAGCGGCCGTTCCTCACCGCTCTGGTCGTGCTCAACGCAAGGGCCTGGGTGCAGGAGAAGGAAAGGCTGGCGGCCAGCGGCAAGCAGGGTGGTGCAGCTGAGCGCGCGGCTCTGCTGGCGCGGATCGCTGCGGCGGTGAAGGCCTATCCATCCTACGCGACGCCGCGCGCGGTGTGGTGGACGCTGGACCCCTGGACCATCGCGGCTGGCCTGCTCACGCCGACCCTGAAGAACAAGCGCCCCGCGCTCGAACATCGCTTTGCGGACGAGATCGCGCAGATCTACGCCAAGAAGCCGCTCACATCCTCTTGAACGTCGCTTCTACGGCGCTTGATCCAGCGCAATCTCGGCCGCCGCCCCGCATGCAATCTCGCTACGAAATTCGAATTGCAATCGAGGCAAGTCATGAAGGCGTATTTCATCGGTGGTGGTATCGGGTCGCTCGCGGGCGCGGCGTTCCTGATTCGCGATGCGCAGCTGCCGGGGCGCGATATCGTGATCTACGAGGCGCAGCCGCTGGTCGGCGGCAGCCTCGACGGCGCGCAGCTCGCAAATGGCGCCTACTCGCTGCGTGGCGGGCGCATGCTGACCACCGATCACTATGAATGCACCTGGGATCTGCTGTCGGACATTCCCTCGCTCGAACGACCCGGCCTCAGCGTGCGCGACGAGACCGTCGCGTTCAACGTGGAGAATCCGGCGCATTCGCAGGCGCGGCTGGTCGACCGCAATCGCTTCAAGGTCGACGTCTCGCATATGGGCTTCTCCGCGCGCGACCGGCTCGAACTGCTGCGGCTTACCGAGGCCTCGGAGGAGACGCTCGGCAATAGCCGCATCACCGACTGGCTGTCGGCCGGATTCTTCGAGTCGAATTTCTGGTACATGTGGCAGACCACCTTCGCCTTCCAGCCCTGGCACAGCGCGGTCGAGCTGAAGCGCTACCTGCACCGCTTCATGAGTGAATTCCCGCGCATCGAGACGCTCGCCGGCGTCAAGCGCACCGTCTACAATCAATATGACTCGATCGTGCGGCCGCTTGCCGACTGGCTCAAGCGGCAGGGCGTGCAGTTCGTGCGCGGCACTCGCGTCACCGACATGACGCTCGAAGACGAGAACGGTCGCGTGCGCGTTCGCAATCTCGTGCTCGATCGCGACAGTCGCATCGCCAATGTCCGTCTCGATGAGGGCGACCTCGTGTTCTTCCAGAACGGCTCGATGACCGATGCGTCCAGCCTCGGCTCCATGACCGAGCCGGCTCCACGCTTGACCAAGGCCGACAGCCAGGGCTGGGCGCTCTGGGAGACCATCGCGAAGGGGCGTCCCGAGTTCGGCAATCCGTCCGCGTTCAACACCTCGATCCCCGAATCATGGTGGCAGTCGTTCACCGTGACCTGCCGCGATCCGCGCTTCTTCGACAAGATGGAAGCGTTCTCCGGCAACAGAGCCGGCACCGGCGGCCTCGTGACCTTCAAGGACTCCAACTGGCTGCTGTCGGTCGTGCTCTATCACCAGCCGCATTTCTCCGGCCAGCCGAAGGACGTGCAGGTGTTCTGGGGCTACGCGCTGCATCCGGACCGCATCGGCAATTTCGTCGCCAAGCCCATGTCGGAATGCGGCGGCGCGGAGATCCTGAAGGAGCTGTGCGGGCACCTGAATTTCGATGCGGGCGTGTTCGACAATTCGATCTGCATTCCCTGCCGCATGCCCTACATCACCAGCATGTTCATGCCGCGCAACGTCACCGACCGGCCGTTGCCGGTGCCCACGAATTCGGTGAACCTCGCCTTCGTCAGCCAGTTCGTCGAGATCCCCGAGGACGTCGTGTTCACGGTCGAATATTCGGTGCGCGCGGCGCAGACGGCGGTCTATCAGCTCATGAAGGTCGATCGCCCGGTGCCGCCGGTGACCCGCCACGACAAGTCGCTTTCGGTGATCTTCGCGACGCTGGAAAAGGCGTTCGCGTAAAATGCTTCTCCCCTCTCCCCGTTCTTACGGGGAGAGGCAGGAGGGCTACTTGAAAGGATCCTGGATCGACGGTGACGACTGCCTGATGCGGCGCACGCTCACGGGCGTACCGTCGGAGATGAACAGCAGCTCGTAGCTGCGGCCCTCGCTGTCGGTCGCGGAGCAGGTGACGTCGTTGACCTTCTTGGCGGCGAAATTGCCGGTCTGGCGGCAGAGGCCGGTCGAGGTCTGCTCCGCCGGCACCGGCAGGCCGTCGACCTTCGGCCGGTTCTTGGAGTTGAGCAGCATGCGGTCGATCGGCAGTTCGTAGGAATTGTCGTCGGCGCGCTTGCCGTTCTCGCCGGAGAACGAGACGACGTGGTTTTCGTCGCTGGGATCGTCGACGGCGACGGCGAAATTGACCCGGCCCTTGTCGCCATGGGCGTAGGCCACGGTCTTGCAGGCGAACGCACGCCCCGCGACCGTCAGCGTCTTGCAGTGGCCGGACATCAGCGCCAGCAGGTCGATGAAGGAATTCTGCGGCGCGGGCGGATTGTTGACCGGGATCGGGGCGGAAGTCTCGGCAAAACAAGGGCTTGCGAGAGCGATCAGGGTGGCGGCCAGAACCGGTCGGCGGAGGCGCATCGTCAGGCTCGTATGCCAGAGGGCGACGGAAGCGGCAAAGTTCCGCCCGACAACCATCGAACCGCAAATAGGTTGCGATCCCGTTTGTTCAGCCAAGCCCGCCTGGAATACCACCGTGCCACCCCACCGGCGATTCGCCCCCGATCGCCCTAACCCGTCCTTAGCAGGCACTTGCGGCCAGACCGATGTTTTTTTCGTGGCAGCGCTAGCCCATCGCCGCCTGCCAGCGCGTGTCGCGCAGGGACGGCCGCCGGTGCAGGCGGGCGTCCAGCATCGCGCGGGCGCGCGGCAGCTCGCCGCTGCGCATCAGGGCGACGAGATAAGTATCCTCGATCAGCTCGCGCTGGGCATGGCTACCGCCGATGCGCGCGACATCAGCGAGCACGGGTGCGAGGGTTCGCACGCATGCCGCGTAGTCGTCGTCGGCGAAGGCCGCCAGCGCGCGGCAGATCGCCGGCACCACGGGGCCGGCCGGCAGCTTGCCGCCAGCGAGGCGCTGCTCGATCACGGCAAGGCGCGCGGCGAGCGCTTCGCGATTCTGCGTGGCCGCGGCGAACAGCGCCATGTGGACGTCGGCGAAGGGCAGGCTCGACTTCGGAAACAGCTTTTGCGCGGCGGCATCGGCCTCGCGCCAGAGCGGCTTCGGCACGGCGTGGCCGTAGGCCGACAGACGCCAGAGCAGCGAGGCGCCGTCCGTGATGATGTTCAGTGGCGGCGCCTGTGTCGCCTTTGGCTGGAGCACGTCGGCATAGATCGCAAGCGCTCGCGCGCCATCGCCATGCTCGAGAGCGCCCAGCGCCAGGTGCCAGCGGATATGACCGTGCAGGATGCCGGCGCGGTCGTAAGTCGGAATCCATTCGTCGACGAGCTGATCGGCCGCCTCGATCGAGCCGTCCTCGAACATCGCGTGCAGCACCGCGTGCGCGGCGTGGGCATTCGCCCGGCGCAGGTCAAAGCCGCGCTCGGTGACGGCGCGGCCGCGCGCGACGTCGCCGTTCTCGGTCATCGCCCAGCCGGACATCGTGAGGAACCACCAGTCCTCGCCATAATGCCGCGCGACGCGCTCGCAGAGCTCATGCCGCGCGCGGTCGTGATCGGCCATGCCGGAGAAGGCGAACAGGCCGAACGCGCCGAGCGGCAGCGACAGCACCACGGCGTCGCGTGGCCATGCGTCGACGTGTTTCAGCGTCGATGCGATCGCCTCCGGCAGCCGTCCCTCGATCGCGAGCGCCAGCGTCTCGACATGCGACCGTTCGCGCGCGGTGCCGCGTCTGCCGACCAGCTCGCGCGCTGTTGCCGCCTTGGCTCGAGCAAGATCGCCCTGCTGGTAGAACGCATGCAGGCGGGCGCGAGCGATATGGGGAAGGGCGAAATCGGGGTCGGCAGCTATCGCGCGCTCCAGCGTCTCGGCTGTGCCGGTCCACCCCGAGAGCATGAGATCGACACCTTCGCGATAGGCGCTCGCGGCCTCATCCGAAGAGGTGGAGAGCGGTAAGCCGTAGGGGTCTGCGAGTGGCATCGTCGTCTCCGTCTCACGCCGTCCGCGCGCGGCGGCCCTCGATCGGATAGGCCGGGTCGTTGTAGCCGGGCGTCGAGGGATGGCCGGGTACGACCAGCCGGTCGATCAGCGCTTCGTCGTCGGCAGTGAAGCGGTAGTCGAGCGCACTGATGTAGCCGTCCCATTGCTCCTCGGTACGGGGGCCGGCGACGATCGACGAGACGAAAGCCGAGTTGAGCACCCAGGCGACCGCGAACTGGCCGGCGGTGATGCCCTTCTTCTCGGCGTGGGTCTTGATCTCCTGCGCGAGTTGCAGCGATTCCGGCCGCCATTCGGTCTGCATCATGCGGGTGTCGTTGCGGCCCGCGCGCGTCTCCTTGTCGGGAGCCGTGTCCGGCTTGTACTTGCCCGTGAGCACGCCGCGCGCCAGCGGGCTGTAAGGCACGATGCCGAGGCCGTAGTAGGAGCAGGCCGGAAAATGCTCGACCTCGGGCATGCGGTTCATGGCGTTGTAGTAGGGCTGGCTCACCGCGGGCCGGTCGATGCCGAGCCGGTCGCAGATGTTGCAGATCTCGGCGACGCGCCAGGCGCGATAGTTCGAGACGCCGAAATAGCGCACCTTGCCCGCGCGGATCAGGTCGCCCATTGCGCGCACCGTCTCTTCCAGCGGGGTCGCGTGGTCTTCCTTGTGCAGATAGTAGATGTCGATGTGATCGGTACCGAGTCGCTTCAGGCTTTCGTCGGCCGCCTGCAACACCCAGCGCCGCGACAGGCCGACGCGATTGGGGTCCTTGCCCATGGGGTTGGCGAGTTTTGTGGCGAGCACCCAGGCGTTTCGGTTGTCGCTGATGGCGCGGCCGACGACCTCTTCGGAGCCACCCTTGGAATAGGCGTCCGCGGTGTCGATGAAATTGATGCCGGCGTCGAGCGCCTTGGCGATGATCCGCTTTGACGTGGCCTCATCGGTCGGCCCGCCGAACATCATGGTGCCCAAGCAGATCGGCGACACTTTCAGGCCGCTGCGGCCGAGCTGGCGGTATTGCATGGGCTGTCCTCGATACTATCGAAGCCGGCAGCATAGCCAGCTAATTCCGTCATTGCGAGCGCAGCGAAGCAATCCAGAGATGCATCCGCGGAGAGATTTCTGGATTGCTTCGCTGCGCTCGCAATGACGCGGAGAGGCAGTGGCATCTTAACGGTGTAAAACTACTCCGGCCCCTTCAAGATCTTGAACACGCCATTGGCCATCACGACGCAACGATCGTCCACGCTGACCTCCGTGCTCATGAAGATCAGGCTGCGCGTCGTGCGCACGACGCGGGGGCGGGAGATCAGGATGTCGCCGATCTTGCCGGCCTCGACGAAATGCGTGTCGAGTTGCACGGTCGCCAAATATTCCTTCCCCGAGCCGTAGCGGGCGGCCATGCCGCAGGTGCGGTCGGCGAAGGTCATCATGACGCCGCCCTGGACCATGCCGCGGCGATTATGGTGCTTGTCTTCGGTCGCGAGTGCGAATTCGTAGTGGCCGTCGAACTTGCGCTCCCACAAGGGGCCGATCAGGTGCAGGAAGCCGGTGGTCTCCAGTATCGTCCAGCCATCGGATTTCAGCCTTGCGGCGGCCTTGTTCGTCATCTCACCGTCCATTCCTGCGGGCGCATCTCTCTCCTCGTTTCATCAGATGCAGTCCTGGTGTAGTCAAGCATCATGAGAGCTTTCGGCGATGCCACCAGACGGAATATCGCAGAGGCCTGTGCGGCCTTCGCGCGGCTGCCCGACGCGGCCGAGCCGTCGGCGCTGAAGCGCGCCGCGGTGGTGCTGGCGCTGACTGAGTCCAATGACGGGGACGACACGGCCTTCCTGCTCACCAAGCGTGCTTCACATCTGCGCGCCCATCGCGGCCAGTGGGCGCTGCCGGGCGGACGTTGCGATTCCGGTGAGACGCCGGTCGATGCGGCGCTGCGCGAACTCGACGAGGAGCTTGGCCTCAAGCTCACGACCGATGTGGTGCTCGGCCTGCTCGATGATTATCCGACCCGCTCCGGCTATCTGATCACGCCGGTGGTGGTCTGGGCCGCGGACAGTGCCGCGATCAAGCCCAACCCGGATGAGGTCGCTTCGGTCCACCGCATCGCTCTGGCGACGATCGAGCGCGCCGACGCCTTCGATTTCACCGATATCCCCGAAAGCGCGCGCCGCGTGATCCGCTTCCATCACCAGATGAGCCTGATTCACGCGCCGACGGCGGCGCTGATCTACCAGTTCCGCGAGGTCCTCGCGGGCCGGAACACGCGCGTCACCGAGCTGGAACAGCCGGTGTTCGCTTGGAAGTGACGCAAGAAGACGAAAAAAGAGGTAAACGGCGCGTTAACGTGACGGTTACCGGATGCCTGCTAAGAGGGCAGCATGCATCGATCGATTCGAAATGGCCTGACAGTTTCCTTTGCAGTTTCCTTGGCGCTGGGTCCACTCGCGCTCCTCCTGCTCGCGTCCGCCGCGCGCGGCGGCGAGGCCGACGCGCTGCCGCCGGCCGTCCGCGATGCCAAGGCCCAGCTGCTGTCGCAGTTCTTTGCGCAAGGCGGGGGCGCCTCGCCGGCGGTGCTCGAATATCGCCGCAAGCTGCAGGAATATCAGGCGGCGCGCGCCGCTTTCGACGAGGAGGCCGGCGCCTATTGGAGCCAGATCTCGGAGAAGCGGAAAGGCCGCAATGCCAAGCGGCGCAGCGGACAGCAGGTCACGCTGGATGATTACGTGCTGGAGCATCCGCCGCTCTATAACGGGCCGAAGCGGCCGGTGAATCCGGAGCCGGAGGAAACGCCGGAACGTCCGACCAGAAAGCCGATTCCCGTGGTCACCGATCTCCTGCAAGCGGCGCGCGAACTCTATCAGTTCACGCCGCAGCGTCCGTCCAGCGAGCTCGAGTTCAAGCGCGCCTATGCGCGCTATGCGCTCGCCTCGGGGCTGACGCGCGAGCAGGCGGTGCGGGTGTATTCGTTCGAGACCGGCGGCACCGGCAATTACGACGTGCAGGCGGGCATCGAGCATGGCGGCAAGCGCGCGATCTCGACCGCGATGGGCTACAACCAGCTCTTGACCACCAACAGCGTCGAACTGCTCGCTGAGCAGGGCCACGAATTCATTCGCGCGCTCTCGGGCAAGGTGGCACAGACCTCAGGCCCGGCGCGCCAGTCGCTCGAGCACAAGCTTGCCGTTCTGAAGAAGATGGTGGCGCATGCGAAGTCGGTGCCCGACACCTGGTCGGAGCACGAGAAGATCGGCAACACCGCGCAGGGCTGGGCCATGCATGCGATGGTGCTCGACATCGACATCGGCCCGATGCTGCAGACCCACAAGCTGCTGACATCGGTGCTGTTCGCGCGCGCCAAGGGTTACACCCGCCCGCTCACCGCGGCCGAGCTCGAGATGATGAACCTCACTGGCGACGGCACCGGCCTCGACATGGTGACGATGCCGCAGGTCATGCGCGAGCAGGTGCCGACCTCGAACTTCTTCCAGCGCGGCGGCTACGAGCGTAACCCGGTCGCGATCCGCCACAACACGGTGGCCAAGCTGCTCGCGATCACGGATACGCGGATGGACAGCAACAGCAGCAAACCCGGTGCAAGGGAATTGGCGGGCGCGTTTTAGGCGTTCGCCCTACCACATCTTCCGCTGTCATGCCCCGGCTTGACCGGGGCATCCAGTACGTCGTGGCCTCTCGATTCGATCACGACGGCCTCTGGAATACTGGATCGTCTGCCTCCGTGCGCAAGAGCGCACAAGGCGGAGGATGACACGTGAGTGTGGCAGCGCTGTCGCCCCGCCAACTCCGCCGCCCTATTGGTCCGACCCGAACTTGAACTTGCCGTCGCCTTCGAGATACGGGCCGCTGCGCATGTAGAGCTGTCCGTTGTGGCCGATGAAGAACAACGTGCCCTTCGGCACCTTCTTCGCGCCCTTCAGGAGTTCACCGGCATTGCTGGTGCCCATCTTGTAGGACAGGGTCTTGCCGTCCTTGTCATAGGCGTAACCCGTGTCGGGCTTGAGCTCCCACGGCGTTGCCGGAGCTTGCGCGCATGCGGGCGCGGCGAATGCGCCGAGCGTGGCTGCGAGTGCAATCGAAACAAGTGCAAATGTCTTTTTTGAAAATGCCATATCCATCCTCCCCGTCATTGGGGTGCCCGGCTTGAACAAATCACGAACGGCAATTCCGGGTCAATTCGCAAAAGCGCCGCAGCGCATCACGTCCTGGCCAGCAGTTTGTGATTTTCCCTTCGCCCCCGCGCGACTATGTTCCGCTTTCCGTCTAGAACGCAATTCGACAAAAATCTTGGTGGGGGATGATTCGAATGAGCCATGTCGTGAAAGTTTGCGGGACTGCCGCGCTGCTGCTGACGGCGCTGGTGCCGGCCGCCCGGGCCGATGACTATCAGCTCAGCCACAACCAGCGGATTTCGTGCAGCCGCGGCCTGGCTCCGGGCAAGCTGAACACCGCGACCTGCAAGTCCTACACTTATCTGTTCAACACCAAGACCTCGGAATATTTCCGCTGCCAGGTCTCGCTGGCGCTGACCCGCGACAACAAAGAAGTCATCAACGTCCAGACCGACGGCGGCTGCACCAAGAAGCCGCGCATTTTCGAGGCCGACGGCAAGTATGATTTCGACGCGACCGAGACCGAGCCGCCGAACACCAACTCGTTCTTCGGCCCCGGCGGCTACTCGATCTGGGCCGCCGACATGGCCGCGCAGAAGATCCGCGGCTGCATCACCATCTCCTCCGGCCTCGGTTCCGACATCTCCAAGTGCCTGGACATGACGTTCCAGTGAGGGCTTGCCGGCGACGGCGCGGCGGCCCATGCCGTGTCTGCGCCACCTCGCCGCACCCCGCCTGGTTCCCAAAAGTCGAGCCGGATCGGCCGTTTACTGCAGTCCTGTTTTGTCTTTTGGATGGGTTGACCCGCACCTCTCATCCGGCCAACTTCCCCGCCGGTTTGGGGAGTACAAAATCATGAAACGGACGATTCTTGGCGTGGCCGCGGCTCTTGCTCTGGCGGCGTCGGCACCTTGCGCGCACGCGCAATCCTTCATCAACGTGCTGACCGGGGGGACCTCCGGCGTCTACTACCCGCTCGGGGTCGCGATCGGGAAGATCTACGGCGACAAGATTCCGAACGTGAAGACGCAGGTGCAGGCCACCAAGGCGTCGGTCGAGAACCTGATCCTGCTCCAGCAGGGCCGCGGCGAGCTGGCGTTCACGCTGGGCGACTCGCTGAAAGCGGCCTGGGAGGGCGACGAGGAGGCGGGCTTCAAGAGCAAGCTCGACAAGCTCAGGACCATCGGCGCGATCTATCCGAACTACATCCAGATCGTCGCGACCGCCGAGTCCGGCATCAAGACGCTCGCGGACCTCAAGGGCAAGAGCCTGTCGGTCGGCGCGCCCAAATCGGGCACCGAGCTCAATTCCCGCGCGATCTTGGCGGCCGCCGGCATGACTTACAAGGACCTCGGCAAGGTCGAATATCTGCCGTTCGCCGAATCGGTCGACCTCATGAAGAACCGCCAGCTGGGAGCGACCCTGCAATCGGCCGGCCTTGGCGTCGCCTCGCTGAAGGATCTCTCCAGCTCGAGCTCGATCACGGTGGTCGCGGTGCCGAAGGAGACCGTCGACAAGATCGGTCCGCCCTTCATCTCGACGATCATTCCCGCGAACACCTATACCGGCCAGGACAAGGACGTTCCGACCGCGGCCGTGGTCAACTACCTCGTGACCAACTCGACGGTGTCGGACGATCTCGCCTACCAGATGACCAAGCTGATCTTCGAGTCGCTGCCGGAATTGCAGAATGCCCATGCCGCGGGCAAGGAGATCAAGCTCGAGACGGCCGCCACCGGCAGCCCGGTTCCGCTACACCCCGGCGCGATCCGCTATTACAAGGAAAAAGGGCTGATCAAGTAAGGTCGGCTATCTCCACGTCGTCATGCCCGGGCTTGTCCCGGGCATCCACGTTCTTGGCGGCACCGTAGTCGTGGATGGCCGGGACAAGCCCGACCATGACGGCGTGGTGAGTATTGGCTCAATGTTATAAGCGCCACAGACGATGGGCGCGGGGACTTATCGATGTTGCAGGCTGAAGGCACAGCAGAGCCCATCAAGGTCGAATTCGACAATTTCGAGCACGGTTTTCCGGAAGGTTTCGGCCCGGGCTGGTGGGGCCGTCTCGCCTATTGGATCGGCATCGCGTTTGCGACCTTCCAGCTCTATGTCGCCGCCTTCAACTATCTGCCGAGCCAGGTGGTGCGCGGCGTCCATGTCGGCTTCCTGGTTCTGCTCACCTTCGGCCTGATCGCCAATTTCACCGCGAAGAGCGGCGCCGGCCGCGCGCTCGGCTGGGTGATCGGCGGCGCCGGCTTCTTCTGCGGAATCTATCAGTGGATCTTCTATGCCGATCTGATCGCGCGCGACGGCGATCCAACAAAGCTCGATCTGGCGGTCGGCACGCTGCTGGCGGTGCTGATCTTCGAGGGCACAAGGCGGCTGATGGGCGCGGCGCTGCCGCTGATGTGCGGCGCGTGCCTGCTCTACTGGTTCTTCGGGCAATATCTGCCGTCGCCGCTCAACCATCGCGGCTATGATTTCGACCAGATCGTCACGCATCTGTCCTTCGGCACCGAAGGTTTCTACGGCGTGCCGATCTACGTGTCGGCGACCTACATCTTCCTGTTCATCCTGTTCGGCTCGTTCCTGGAGCGCGCCGGCATGATCCAGCTGTTCACCGACGTCTCGCTCGGCCTGTTCGGCCGTACCCGCGGGGGACCTGCCAAGGTCGCGGTGTTTGCCTCGGGCATGATGGGAACGATCTCCGGCTCGGGCGTCGCCAATGTCGTCACCGTCGGCCAGTTCACGATCCCGCTGATGATCCGGTTCGGCTACCGCCGCGCGTTCGCGGCCGGCGTCGAAGCGACGGCGTCGATGGGCGGACAGATCATGCCGCCGGTGATGGGCGCGGTCGCCTTCATCATGGCGGAGACGCTCGGCGTCCAGTACTCGGAAATCGTCAAGGCGGCGGCGATCCCCGCCATCCTCTATTTCGCGTCCGCCTTCTGGATGGTGCATCTGGAAGCCGGCAAGCACGGCCTCGTCGGCATGAAGCGCTCGGAGATCCCGAGCGCCTGGAAGGCGCTGGTAACGCGCTGGTATCTCGTACTGCCGCTCGCAGCACTCGTCTACATGCTGTTCGAAGGTTTCACACCGCTCTATGCCGGCAGCATGGGCCTCGCGCTGACGGTGGGGCTGATCCTCGGCACCGCCATCACGACGGGCGCTTCCTCGAACGTGATCCGCTACATCTTCTGGATCGGGCTTGCGCTCGTCGTCGCCGCGCTGTCGCGTGACGGCCTGCAGATCGTGCCGGTCGCCAGCGTCGTCGTCGGGTTGATCGTGATCACGGCGTTCGTGCGCGGCGGGTTCAAGGCCTTGCGCGATTGTCGCGATGCGCTGGCAGAGAGCGCGAAGTCGGCGATCACCGTCGGCATGGCCTGCGCCATCGTCGGCGTCATCATCGGCATGATGTCGCAGACCGGCGTCGGCACCATCTTCGGCGGCTGGGTGATCGGGCTCGGCGAGAAGAGCCTGTTCCTGGCACTGATCATGACCATGCTGCTGTCGATCCTGCTCGGCACCGGCATTCCGACCATCCCGACCTACATCATCACCGCCGCGCTCGCAGCGCCCGCGCTGGCCAAGCTCGGCGTGCCCTTGATCGCGAGCCATATGTTCGCGTTCTACTACGGCATCATGGCCGACCTCTCGCCGCCGGTGGCGCTCGCCGCGCTCGCGGCGGCGCCGATCGCCAAGGAGAACCCGGACAAGATCGGCTGGGAGGCGATGCGCATCGCGCTCGCGGGCTACGTCATCCCCTTCATCTTCGTCTATTCTCCGGCGCTGATGCTGCAGGCCGGAGATCCCATGGCGGCCAAGCTGGGCTTCTACGGCGCGGTGGCGCTGGCTAGTTTCAAGGCGCTGGTAGCGATCGCGCTGTTCGGCATGGCTGCGATCGGCTTCCTGTTCACGCGGCTGACGCTGCTCGAACGTCTGGTGGCGCTCGGCGCCGCGATGTGCCTGCTCGGCGAATTCGCCTTCAGCGACACCGCGGGCTTCGTGCTCGCCGCCGCGCTGGTGTTGTGGCAATGGCGGCAGCGCCCGCCGGCCGTCGTCGAAGCCGCGTGAGCCTCTGCTTCGCAACAGCCGGAGGCGTGAAGGCGCTTGCGCTGTCCGCCTTCACGCTGGTGTGGACGCATTCGATCGCGAAGGTCGACTGGCAGGAAGACTGGCGCGTCACCCCTGCCGGTCTCGAACTGGTGCAGGCCCGCGTCAAGGGCACCGGCCCTGGCATGGAGCCGCCGCCGGAGGCGCGCCTCGTCGACGGCTGGTTTCAATGGCAGCCGCAGCGCGCCCCGATGCAGGAGGTGGTGCTGGGCAATTCCGGCGCGGCCGGGGAATGGCGGTTGTGCCATGAGGGGAAGTGCCGGACTCTGTCGGAGATTGTCGGGCATCCCGTCGGTGCTAACGTCACGACGATGAAGGTCTGCAGAGATCCGTAGCCTGGATGCAGTCCAGGCTACGACAAAACAACAACACGGGAGACACGCGATGGATCGGCTCAAGGGCAAGGTGGCGATGGTAGTGGGCGCCGGCTCGATTGGCCCGGGCTGGGGCAACGGCAAGGCGACCGCGGTGACCTTCGCGCGCGAAGGCGCTCAGGTGTTCTGCGTCGATCGCAATGGAGCCGCGGCCGAAGAGACCGCGAAGATCATCACCGGCGAAGGCGGCAAGGCGACGGCGTTCACGGCGGACGTCTCGCGCGCAAGCGAGATCGAAGCGATGATCGCGGCGTGCCTGAAGGCCTATGGCCGCATCGACGTGCTCGACAACAATGTCGGCATCGCCGAGATGGGCAGCGTGGTCGAGGTCGCCGAGGAGAGCTGGGACCGCGTCTTCACCGTCAACCTCAAGAGCGCCTATCTCGCCATGAAGCATGTCATCCCCGTGATGGTGAAGCAGGGCGGCGGTTCGATCATCAACATCTCCTCGATCGCCTCGATCCGCCATGTCGGGATCTCCTATGTCAGCTACAACGCCAGCAAAGCAGCGATGAACCAGCTGACGCGCTCCACTGCGGTCGAGTTCGCGAAGAGCCATGTGCGGGTGAATGCGATCCTGCCCGGCCTGATGAAGACGCCGATGGTGGAGCACTCGGCGGGTCTTGCCAACAGCTATGCCAAGGGCGACGTCGAAGCGATGTGGCGCGCGCGCGATGCGCAGGTGCCGATGGGCCACATGGGCGAGGCCTGGGACGTCGCCAACGCAGCGCTGTTCCTGGCATCGGACGAATCGAAATATGTGACGGGGATCGAGCTGGTGGTGGACGGCGGGATCACATGCAAGGCGGGGGCGTAGCTCCAATCTCCGCTGTCATCCCGGGGCGCGCGTAGCGCGAACCCGGGATCCATAACCACAGGGAGGAGTTGCTGTGCGAGCCGGCAACTCCGAGTCTTCGTCAAACCACATTCTGTGGTTATGGATCCCGGATCTGCGCTTCGCTTGTGCGGGACGACAGCGGAGGTTGTGGCCGCCTACTGCGCCAGCGCCAAAATCCCGCCGGCGAACGAATGCCACGCCGCGGTCTCGCTGACCGGCCAGTTCAACACCTTTACCGCCAGCAGCGCGAGCGTGCCGTAGATGTAGACCGGATGCACGCGGCCTTCGGTGCGCCAGTCGCGCACCATGGCGACGACGAGCAGGAGCGAGGCGACGACGGCCGGCGCGATGGTCACCGGCACCGGCGGCGGGCCGGGTGGTCCGGGAGGCGCGAGGAAGGTGAGAAACCAGCGCGCGATCGCGGCATCGAGGATCGAGACGGCGGCGAGCAGCATCAGGCGCTTGTGAATCTCGGGCCTGCGCGTGTTCATAATCGCGAGCACGAACACCATTGCGAAGAACGCGATGCCGCTCATCGGCACGATCGAGAAAGCGATGCCTGCGTCGGTCTGCCCGAGCGCGGCCGCGTGCTTCATCGACGTCACAGAGGCGAGGAAGCCGAAGATCGTCATCGCCGTGGCGAGCGAGACGCCGGCGATGCCAAGCGCGCGGTGATTGACCACGCGGCCCGAGGCCGCGAGCCAGGTCTGGATCACGAAATAGAGGGACCAGGTGAAGAACAAAAATCCGTGAAAATGGATCACGGGGCTCGCGGACAGCGTCCGGCTGGCGAGCGGCATCCAATAGGTCGGCGCGAAGCCGAGAAATGCGGTGGCCGCACAGGCCAGGGCCATATGGAGATAAAAATGCCGTGCAGGCGACGCATCACGCGCGCGTACACGACGGTCGTCGGTCAAGGTCGTCATGAGGAATGAGTCTGGATAGGCGGCGTTTGGTTCAAACCCGCCGGCGGAGTTTGCTGCTTTAAAGCGTCATCCCCCAGCGCTCAATTCGGCGCGATCGAGCTCTTCCTCGATCCGATGAAACGCGTCGTCGCCGATCACTTCGGTCGCGCGCAGGTCGAAGATCGATTTTCGCGCGGCCTCGATGGCGCGGCGGCGCAGGGGATCGGCGGGCAGTTCGCCGCTGGTGATGCCGCCGTTCGGATCGTCGTCCGCCTGCATCAGGACGGCGCGATATTCGAGCCGCAGGATCTCGGCTTCCTCCGACGGGTCGTCCTCGATGGCATCGAGCGCGGCGCGATAGGCGACGGTGCGCGCCCGCGCGACCTCGATCCCGACGGGGTCGTCGTCCTTGAGGCCGAACGCAAGGATCAGCGGCCGCAGCGTCAGTCCCTGGATCACCAGCGATCCAAGCACCACCGCGAAGGCGACGAAGACGATGAAGTCGCGATAGGGAAAGTTCTCGGGCAGCGCAAAAGCGGTCGCGAGCGTGACGAGGCCGCGCATGCCGCACCAGGAGATGATGAGGCCGCCCTTGGGCGAGGCAACCGCCTTGGGATCCTTCGGATGATAGATATCGTGGGCGATCAGCACGCGGAGTATGGTGCGGTAGAAGGTGATCCACAACAGCCGGACCAGGACGACCGTGAGCAGGATCCAGCCTGCCGCCGCGCAATACTCCCAGCGCACGTCGGCATCCAGCCGTGTCCAGATCGGGCGCATCTGCATGCCGATCAGCATGAAGGCGAGCACGTTGAGCACGAACACCATCGTCTCCCACACCGCAAAGGACGGCACCCGGAGCCGTGCCGGCATCCGCGCGCCCGCCGTGCGCGCCATTGTGATGGCGTAGACGACGATGGTGAGAATGCCGGAGAGGCCAAGATGCTCGGCGGCGATCCAGACCATGAAGGTGGTGGCGAACTGTACGATAATCGCGCTTGGCGCTTCCTTCACGCGTTCCATGAGCAGCGGGATGATGCGTCCTGCCAGGAGACCGGCGAGGACGCTGCCGACCAGCGCGAGCGCAATCGTCGGCGCGACCTCGCTCCATTTCAGATGCTCCATGACGACCGCGCCGACGGCGATGCGATAGATCAGGAGTGCGCTGGCGTCATTGAGCAGGCTCTCGCCTTCCAGCACCTTCACCATGCGGTGGGGCAGCTTGACCTGGCTCAGGATCGCAACTGCGGCTGCGGCATCCGGCGGCGCCACGATGGCGCCGAGCGCGATCGCGGCAGCCCAGGGCATATCTGGCATCATCCGGTGCGCGACGTAGGCGACGCCGACCGTGGTCAGGCCGACCGCGGCCACCACCAGGGTCGAGACCGGAACCCAGTTGTTGCGGAGGTCCCGCAGCGAGGTGTCGAAGGCGGCATCCAGCAGCACCGGTGCGACAAAAAGCGCCAATGCCAGGTTGGGTTCGAGCGTCCAGGACGGGCTGTTCGGCACGAAGGCGATCAGCGCGCCGCCGATGGCGAGAAAGGTCGGGTAGGGGACCTTGATCCGTCGCGCCAGCGCCGATAATGCAACGGCGCCGAGCAGAAGCGCGATGATCCATTCGAATGTCGACACGATAGTCCCCGAAACCGATTTGAGCTGTGCCACAAGCTAGCACCAATCCGGCCGTATGATGGATAGTGCGGCCCCAAGGCAAGCCTCAAGGCAAGAGCTCCGACTGCAACAAGCATGCGTTTTCAGAATCTCATTCACGTGTCGGGCGCCGTGGTGCTCTCGGTGCTTTCGTTGAGCACGGCCCACGACGCGGTTTATGGCGCGACCGGCGGCGAGCCGGCGGCCGTCGCGCAGGTCGACATCGCGCCGTGCCTCGCCGCGACCTCTGCCGACGACATGGACAAGGCCAGTTCCGCCTGTGCAGAGGTGATCGACAACGAGAAGACGGCGAAGGCCGACCTGATCAAGGCGCTGATCGCGCGCGGTGCGCTGCTGGCGCGGCACGACCAGATCGACCGCGCGATCGCCGACGACAGTCGTGCCTTGCAGCTCGATCCTGCGCTTGCCGACATCTTCAACGTCCGCGGCGAACTCTGGCTGAAGAAAGGCGACAAGCCGAAGGCCGTGCAGGATTTCGGTGCGGCGCTGAAGATTGATCCGAACCACGAGAAGGCCAAGGCCAATCACAAGGCGATGGCGCGCGAACTGGAGCGGATCGGGGCGCAGATGGCGGTTGCCGGCAAGCCGAGCTTCAATTGCCGGAGCACGGCCCGTGCCGTGGAGAAGGCGATCTGCGGCAATCGGGAGCTCGCCGATCTCGACCGCGAGATATTTGCATCGAATGCGCGCGTGATCCGGGAAGCGCAGAACGCGGGGCAGGCGAGGGCGCTCCAGCGCGAGCAGGACGATTTCATCGCGCGCCGCAATGCTGGATATGGGCGGCCCGGGTACGACCTGAAGAAGGCGATGCAGGAACGATTGAAGCGGCTGAATGGGGCGGACGGCTACTAGAGCGTTTTCGAGCGAAGTGGATACCGGTTCGCGTGAAGAAAACGCGTCAAAACAAGAATCCAGAGCGGCGATGTTCGCCTCTCGTCCGTAGCAGGGTGGAATTGAACCCGATCCTTGCCCGCCGCGACAATGGTGAAAACCCGACGTCACGGAGCCTTACGCCATGTGCGGTACGCGTTCTTCCGCGCCAACCTCCCCGTTTGCCAAAATCCCGTTTCGCGCCGTCCTGCTTGGCGCGGCGATCAGCCTCGTTCTTGTCGCCCCGGCCTCGGCCGGCGTCGATTGCGTGATGGGCAGCAAGGCTGCTCCCGCCGAACTGATCCCGGCATGCGGCGCCATCATCGATCAAGCCTCAAATCCGTCCTCCGATCGCGCCGCCGCGCTGCTGGTGCGCGCCGACGCCAATGCACGGACCTCGGGCGGTCTGACGCAGGCGCTGAGGGACATTGACCGCGCCATCGCACTCGACGGCAGGAATGCAAAGGCCTGGCGGCTGCGCGGTGACCTGCTGCGTGAGGCCGGCGGCGATCTCAATCGCGCTGCGGCTGATCTCAGCAAGGCGATCGAGCTCGATCCGCAGGATGCCGAGTCCTACGAGCTGCGCGGCGTCGTCTACACCAATCAGCGCCGGCTCGACCGTGCGCTCGCCGATTACGACCAGGCGATCAAGCTGAAGCCGGATGATGCGCAGGCCTGGTCCGACCGCGGCGTGACCTATTATCTCGGCGGCGACAACGAGAAGGCGGTCCGCGATCTCAGCGAGGCGCTTCGGCTCGATCCAAACCGGCCGCGCAGCTACACCAACCGCGGCGCCGCCTACAAGAAGCTCGGCCAGCTCGACAAGGCGGTCGCCGATGACGGCGAGGCAATCAGGCTCGATCCGAAGGTCCCCGAATATTACGACAATCGCGGCCTGTCGCTGGCCGCGATGGGCGAGTACGACAAGGCGATTGCCGACTACGATCAGGCCCTGCGGCTGGCGCCGCGGCCCAACTTCTTCACCAACCGTGGTGATTCCTACCATCTCAAGGGCGAACTTGGCGCAGCGTTGAGCGATTACGAATCCGCGCTGAAGCTCGATCCGAATTTCGCGCAGACCTACAACAACCGCGCCGTGCTCTACAAGAAGATGGGCGAGCGCAGGCAGGCGCTGGCCGATTACGAGACGGCGCTGCGGCTCGACCCCGGCAACGACAACGCGGCCAATGGCCGCCGCGCCATGATTGCGGAGATCGCGAAATTCGGTGCTGAGCCGCTGCGTCCGCTGAATGCGGTTTCCGGCAGCGGCCCGTCGTTCGATTGTGCCACAGCCAGGCGCGAGGTCGAGAAGGTGATTTGCGCCGATCCGCAACTCGGGGTGCTCGACCGCCAGATCGCCGAGACCTATGAGCGCGTGTTGAAGACTACGAGCAAGCACTCGGCTGGTGATCTGCGCAAGACCCAGCGCGATTTCCTCGCGACACGGAACGCCAGCTTCGGCCGGCCGGGCTATGATCTGAGGAAGGTCATGCAGGATCGGCTGCAGCGGCTGAATGCGCTGGACGGGTAGAGCCGGCGGTCTCACCTCTCCCAGAATTCCTCATGCCCTGGCCATGACGAGGCAGTGGTAGCCACGAACTCCTCCAGAAGCCCCATCCTTTTCAGCTTGAACCGCGGCCCGTTCCCGGGAAAATACCCCCCAAACAAGGCCGGCACTTGATCCGGGTCATGGCGGGATGCCTGTCCTGCCGTCAGGTCAAGGCCAGGCAAATAAGGGAAACGGGAGCGCTTGCATGAACGTCCGGGGAAACGTCGACGGTAAGAGTCTCTATCACGAGGTCCACGCGCGCTCGCTGGCCGATCCGGAAGGGTTTTGGGCCGAGGCGGCCAGGGAGATCGACTGGATCGAGCCGCCGAAGAAGGTCTTCGATGCCACGCAGGGCGTCTATGGTCGCTGGTTCACCGGCGGCGTGGTCAACACCTGCTACAACGCGCTCGACCGCCACGTCGAACGCGGCCGCGCCGACCAGGTCGCGCTGATCCACGATTCGCCGCTGACCCGCTCGGTCACCCGGCTCACCTATGCCGAACTGCTGGCCGAGGTGCAGGCGCTTGCCGCCATCATGCAGGATTTCGGCGTCGCCAAGGGCGACCGCGTCGTCCTCTACATGCCGATGGTGCCGGAAGCCGTAGTCGCGATGCTCGCCTGCGCGCGCATCGGCGCGGTGCATTCCGTGGTGTTCGGCGGCTTTGCCGCCAAGGAGCTCGCCACCCGCATCGACGATGCCCAGCCGAAACTGATCCTGTCCGCGAGCTGCGGCATCGAGCCCGGTCGCATCGTGCAGTACAAGCCGCTGCTCGACGAGGCGATCAAGCTCGCGAGCGTGAAGCCGAAGGCCTGCATCGTGCTGCAGCGTCCGCAGCTCGTCTGCGACCTCTCGCCCGGCCGCGACTACGATTGGGCGAGCCTGCGCCGCAAGGCGATGAACGACGACAAGAAGGCCCCTTGCGTGCCGGTCGCCGCCACCGATCCGCTCTACATCCTCTACACATCGGGCACCACGGGCATCCCCAAGGGCGTCGTGCGCGACAATGGCGGCCATCTGGTCGCGTTGAAGTGGTCGATGTTCAACCTCTATGGCGTCAAGCCCGGCGAGGTCTGGTGGTGCGGCTCCGACATCGGCTGGGTGGTCGGGCACAGCTACATCATCTACGGACCGCTGCTGCACGGTGCGACCTCGATCATGTACGAGGGCAAGCCGGTCGGAACGCCCGACGCCGGCGCGTTCTGGCGCGTGATCAGCGAGCACAAGGCGGTCGCCTTGTTCACCGCGCCGACCGCGTTCCGCGCGATCCGGAAAGAGGATCCGGAAGGACAATTCATCCGGCAGTATGACCTGTCGAAATTCCGCACGCTGTTCCTCGCCGGCGAACGCGCCGATCCGCCGACTGTGGAATGGGCGGAGCAGCAGTTGAAGGTGCCGGTGATCGACCATTGGTGGCAGACCGAGACCGGCTGGTGCATTGCCGGCAATCCGGTCGGCCTCGGCATGCTTCCGGTCAAGCACGGCTCTCCGACGGTGCCGATGCCGGGATATCAGGTCGATGTGGTGGATGAGGCGGCCAAGCCGGTCGGCCCGAACACCATGGGCTCGATCGTCATCAAGCTGCCGATGCCGCCGGGCTGCCTGCCCACGCTGTGGAATCAGGATGAACGCTTCAAGGAGGCCTATCTCAGCGAATTCCCTGGCTACTACAAGACGTCGGACGCCGGCTACAAGGACGAGGACGGATATGTCTTCGTCATGGGCCGCACCGACGACATCATCAATGTCGCCGGCCATCGTCTCTCCACCGGCGGCATGGAGGAGATTCTGGCCTCGCATCCCGATGTCGCGGAATGTGCCGTGCTTGGCGTCAAGGATGCGATCAAGGGCGAGGTGCCCTGCGGTTTCCTGGTGCTCAAGGCCGGCGTGAAGCGTGCGCCCGCCGAGATCGAGAAGGAGATCGTCGCACTGGTGCGCGACAAGCTCGGCCCCGTCGCGGCCTTCAAGCTCGCCATCACCGTCGGCCGCCTGCCCAAGACGCGCTCCGGCAAGATCCTGCGCGGCACCATCAAGAAGATCGCCGACGGCGAGACCTGGACCATGCCGGCCACGATCGAGGACCCCAAGGCGCTGGACGAGATCGGTGACGCGCTGAAGGGGCGGGTGTGAGACGAGGCGTCAACCCGAGGCGGTGCGACGACGCCTCTCCGACCTCAGCCGTCGTCACCCGCGAAGGCGGGTGATCCAGTACTCCGCGGCCGCAATTGGGTGACCCAGTGGCCGCCCCGGATTACTGGATTCCCCGCCTTCGCGGGGAATGACAGCGAGCGGGGAACGGTGTCCAGGGACTTACAATCTCCTCATTCCGCGCTAAACAGGGGCGGCCAACAAGGGACCTCGTATGCCTCTCGCCGCCGCGCCGCGTCTGCTTGCAGCTGTGCTGCTCGCCGTCGCTCTCTCCGCCTGCTCCGCGCGCTACCAGACGCCGGTGGCGATGGGCGGAGACGATGACGATGCGGTGTGCCAGAGCCGCGGCTATGCGCAGGGGACGCCCGAATACGTGGCCTGCCGCAAGGATCGTGACGTCCAGCGCAATGCCGCTACGGCCCGCGCCGACCGCCGCCAGCGCGATCTTGGCGAGTACATGCTGAACCATCCCGAGCGGCCCTGACGCCGGCTACGGTATTATCCTGCGCATTCGTTCGCGTGTTTCGTGACACATCTGCAACGCGGCAGCCAAATCGTGTCGCTTAAGTCCTGATTTGATCGGCGTCAAATCCTTCATCGCCCCCTTTCTGCTCTGACCCTGATGTCGCGCAACGACGCGCGCATGTGGCTGAAGGGGAATTCAATGAATGGAAAGATAGGAACGCTGGCGCGGCTTGCGACGGCTGGCGCGATGCTCGCGGGGGCTCTTGCCTCGGCGCAGGCTGCCGATTTGCCGGTTTACAAGAAGGCGCCGCCGCCGGTTGAGAGCTTCAATCCGTGGATGGTGCGCCTGCGTGTGCTCGGCGTCTTGCCGGATGCGGGCGGTTCGAGCGTCAATGTCGCCGGTGTGCCCTCGCTGTCGTCGCCGAACTCCGGCCTGTCGATCAGCGATCAGGTCGTGCCCGAGCTCGACATCAGCTATTTCTTCACCAAGAACATCGCGGCCGAATTGATCCTGGGCGTGACGCGGCATTCGATCAGCGGCACCGGTTCGCTGGCGAACCTGCCGATCGGCAAGACCACGCTGCTGCCGCCGACGCTGACCTTGCAATATCACTTCGACAATTTCGGCGCGTTCAAGCCGTATATCGGCGCCGGCGTGAACTACACGGTGTTCTTCAACAACTCCGCCGCCAATTCGCCGGCCGCCATCGTCGGGCCGCCCGCGATCGTTGCCACCACAACGAATCTGCACGTCAGCAACGCCTGGGGCGGCGCCGTGCAGTTCGGCTTCGACTACATGCTCGATCGGCACTGGGGTCTCAACGTCGATGTCAAGAAGCTCTGGCTGCGTCCGGACTACAGCGCGATCGTCAGTGGCCTGCCGGTCACCGGCAATGCGCATATCGATCCCTGGCTGGTCGGCGCTGGCGTGACCTACAAGTTCTAATCTCACCGGTATGGGTCCCCGCGTTCGCGGGACGACGCCGAGGGTGGGGTAGCAAAACAAAAACGCGGCAGGTTTTCCTGCCGCGTTTCGTTTGCTTGCGATAGCAAACCGGAAGAGGAGCCTTATTCCTCCTCGTCCTCGTGCTTTTTGCCGCCGAGCGTCTTGAGCTTGGCGAACACAGCGTCGACGTTGAGGTCGTCGCTCGAGCGTTCGGCCGGCTCGTACTCATCCTTCTTGGTGGTCTCGGAAGCCGGCAGCAGGGTGGCGCCGCCATAGGCCGTGTCGATCGGCTTCTCCTTGGCCGCGCGCGCGACCTCGAAATCGAGCTCGATCTGCGAGCAGAGACCGAGGGTGACCGGGTCGATCGGGGTCAGCTGCGAGGTGTTCCAGTGGGTGCGGTCCCGCACACTCGCGATCGTGCTCTTGGTGGTGCCGACCAGACGCATGACCTGGGCGTCCTTGAGCTCCGGGTGGCTGCGCAGCAGCCAGAGGATGGCGCTCGGGCGCTCGTGGCGGCGCGACACCGGCGTGTAACGCGGGCCCTTGCGCTTGGGCTGGGGCGGCAGCACCACCTTGCTCTCCTGCAGGCGGAGCCGGTAGTCAGGGTTCTTCTCGCCCTTCTCGATCTCCTCGCGGGTCAGCTGGCCGTTCGAGAGGGGGTCCATGCCCTTGATGCCCTGGGCGGCGTCGCCGTCGGCGATCGCGCGCACCTCGAGGGGGTGCATCTTGGTGAAGTCGGCGACCTGGTCGAAGGTCAGCGCGGTGTTGTCGAGCAGCCAGACGGCGGTCGCCTTGGGCATCAGAGGTGCGTTGCTCATGGCAAATCTCCTTTGTGCTTCGCCCACCCCTCTGGAGGCGAAGCCGGTGGTCATCAGCGATGACTGGGAATTCGCGCTATATAAGCCCGGAGGGGGTAGCCACGCAATGGTTCTGCTATAGATAGTGCCTTGACAGCGCCCGAAAGGGGGCCCAATTCCCTCTGAAGTCGCTGTAAGCCCGTACCTAAGCCCTGTTCATCCCAAGGCCGCTTCCCGCCCATTTGGCGAGGTGATTCGGTCCCGAGATCGCTCAATGTCAGCTAAACCAGACCTCAAGATCGTGCTTTGTTCTCCCCGCGGCTTCTGCGCCGGGGTGGTCCGGGCGATCGACACCGTGGAACGGGCGCTCGATAAGTATGGCGCCCCCGTCTATGTTCGCCACGAGATTGTGCACAACAAATACGTCGTCGACGGATTGAAGAAGAAGGGCGCGATCTTCGTCGAGGAGCTCGCCGAAATCCCGGAAAATACCACCGCCCCGGTGGTGTTTTCGGCCCATGGCGTGCCCAAATCCGTTCCGGCCGACGCCACGTCCCGCAACCTGTTTTCGCTGGATGCGACCTGCCCGCTGGTGACCAAGGTGCACCGCGAGGCCGCGATCCATTTCAAGCGCGGCCGCGAGATCTTCCTGATCGGCCACTCCCATCACCCCGAGGTGGTCGGCACGCTGGGCCAGCTTCCGGTCGGCGCCGTGACCCTGATCGAGACCGCCGAGGACGCCAAGACGATCTCGCCGAAGGATCCGAACAACCTTGCCTTCGTGACCCAGACCACGCTGTCGATCGACGACACCGCGGAGATCGTGGCGCTGCTCAAGGAGCGCTTCCCGAACATCAACGGGCCGCACAAGGAAGACATCTGCTACGCCACCACCAACCGCCAGCTCGCGGTGAAGAAGGTGGCGCCGGTGGTGGACGCGCTCATTGTTGTTGGTGCTCCCAATTCGTCGAACTCGCAGCGCCTGCGCGAGGTCGCCGAGCGCGAAGGCTGCAAGATCGCGGTGCTGGCGCAGCGGGCCGCCGATCTCGACTGGGAACGGTTCAGCAACATCTCGAGCCTCGGCATCACCGCGGGCGCATCGGCGCCGGAAGTGATCGTCGAGGAGATCATGGACGCGTTCGCCGAGCGTTACACGCTGCATGTGGAGACGGTCTCGGCCGCTGAAGAGAACGAGTTCTTCCCGCTGCCGCGCCAGGTGCGTCCTGAAGCTGCCGCCGAGTAAATCTTCATGGCGGTCTACACCGACGTTGCCGCCGACGAGCTTGCGGATTTCCTGAAGCAGTACGATCTCGGCGACCTGCTCTCCTACAAGGGCATCGCCGAGGGCGTCGAGAATTCCAACTTCCTGCTGCATACCACCAAGGGATCGTTCATCCTCACGCTCTACGAGAAGCGCGTGGCGAAGAACGATCTGCCGTTCTTCCTGGCGCTGATGACGCACCTCGCCGAGCACGGCGTCAATTGTCCGCTGCCGGTGAAGGCGAAGGACGGCGAGGCGCTGCGCGAATTGTCGGGCAGGCCGGCCGTGATCATCACCTTTCTCGAAGGCGTCTGGCCGCGCAAGCCGAACGCGGCCCATTGTGCCGGCGTCGGCGAAGGGCTGGCCAGGATGCATCTGGCCGGCGCCAATTTCGCGATCAAGCGCGCCAATGCGCTCTCGGTCGCGGGCTGGCGGCCGCTGTTCGATGCGGCGTCACATCGCGCCGACGAGGTGCAGCCGGGCCTGCGCGCGTTTCTCGGCCAGGAGCTCGATCATCTCTCCAGCGGCATCTGGCCGAGCAATCTGCCCGAGGGCGTGATCCACGCCGATCTCTTCAACGACAACGTCTTCTTCCTCGGCGACAAGCTTTCGGGCATCATCGATTTCACCTTCGCCTGCAACGACATGCTGGCCTATGACATCGCGATCTGCCTCAACGCCTGGTGCTTCGAGCCGGATCACTCCTTCAACGTCACCAAGGCGCGCGCCTTCCTCAATGCCTACGGCCGGGTGCGAAAACTGACTGACGCCGAGCAGGCTGCGCTGCCGCTGCTGGCGCGCGGCGCCGCGATCCGCTTCCTGCTGACGCGGCTGGTCGACTGGCTCAACGTGCCCGAGGGCGCGCTGGTCAAGCCGAAGGATCCGCTGGAATACGTCCGCAAGCTGCGCTTCCACCAGAGCGTTTCCAGTGCGCGCGACTACGGGCTGATGCCGTCAGGACTGGTCGCGTGAGCGAGCGTCCCACTGTGACGATTTATACCGACGGCGCCTGCTCGGGAAATCCGGGGCCCGGCGGCTGGGGTGCGATCCTGAAGTTCGGCGACAAGGAGAAAGAGCTGAACGGCGGCGAGCGCCACACCACCAACAACCAGATGGAATTGATGGCGGCGATCTCCGCGCTGGAAGCGCTGAAGAAGCCGTGCACCGTCGATCTCTACACCGACAGTCAGTATGTGCGGCAGGGCATTACCGGCTGGATTCACGGCTGGAAGCGCAACGGCTGGCGCACCGCCGACAAGAAGCCGGTCAAGAATGTCGAGCTATGGCAGCGCCTCGACGCCGCGCTGAAGGCGCATGAGGTGCGCTGGCACTGGGTCAAGGGCCACGCCGGCCATCCCGAGAACGAACGCGCGGATCAACTGGCGCGGGATGGCGTCGCGATGGCGCGGACGCAGACTCGGATCAGCGAGTAGCGAGGGAGCTCGCTCCCTCCACTCGTCATGGCCGGGCTTGTCCCGGCCATCCACGCGTTGCCGCGCGCCACCAAGAACGTGTATGCCCGGGATATCTGCGCGAAGACGCGCTTCGCGCTTTCGCCCGGGCATGACGTCATCCTTGGATAGAGACGAGGCGAACCTTACAGCTGACCCAGCAGCGTATCGCCGCCCGACACTTCGACCTTGCCGGGCATCGCCTCGAGATTCAGCTTTTTCACCACGCCGTCCTCGACCAGCATCGAGTAGCGCTTGGAGCGGATGCCGAGGCCGTTGGCGGAGGCGTCCAGCTCCATGCCGATGGCCTTGGTGAAGTCGGCATTGCCGTCGGCGAGGAAGACGGCCTCATCGCGCTGGTCGGTGTCGCGCTTCCAGGCGTTCATGACGAAGGCGTCGTTGACGGAAATGATGGCGATGGTGTCGACGCCCTTGTCCTTGATGGCGTAGGCGTTGAGGAAGATGCTCGGCAGATGCATCTTATGGCAGGTGCCGGTGTAGGCGCCGGGCACCGCGAACAGCGCCACCTTCTTGCCCTTGAAGATATCGTCGGTGGTCTTCACCTGCGGACCTTCCGCGGTCATCACGCGGAACTTCGCCTCGGGCAGCTTCTCGCCAATCTGGATCGCCATCGTCAGTCTCCCTAGAATTCGGTCCCGCTTTGTAGACCGTGCTGCGAGCCTGCACAATATTGCCGGCGGAAGAAGCCTCGAGGGCCGGGGCCGCTTATCGTGACGTCATCAGCCCGCAAAACCACCATTGTCGAGGAAAGCCTGCTCGTCCTCTGTGGTCTCGCGTCCAAGCAGGCGGTTGCGGTGAGGGAATCGGCCGAACCGGCGGATGATCTCGGCATGCTCCCGCGCGTATTTCAGGTTCTCGGCATTGTCGGTGTTCTGAAACAGCGCGACGCAGTGCAACTGGTCGGGCAGCTGCTCGGAATGCATGAAGGGCATATAGAGGAATTCGAGCAGGGCAGGGTCGA